>Ga0207684_10001600_pt1 | contig 24073 bp, 22 predicted proteins | sample KBSK5501metaG_FD_184342 | JGI IMG/M metagenome (GOLD analysis project Ga0207684, IMG submission 184342) | Corn, switchgrass and miscanthus rhizosphere microbial communities from Kellogg Biological Station, Michigan, USA - KBS K5-50-1 metaG... | ecosystem: Host-associated > Plants > Roots >...
GCTCCCACCCTGGCTCCGTTCGACGCTGCTCAAAGTACCGGCTGTACTTGACGGGATAGTTGACCCAGATCCATGCTTTGCCATCGTAGACCTTGAGGCGAACAAACGTCTTCCGCAGATCCAGGCCGTCCAGGTGCAGGCTGAAAGATCCTTCGTAGAGGGTCGGATGATTGGTGGCTCCTGGACTCCCAGGTTGCCCCTTTTTCTTGCCTGATGTGTTCCAGTTCGCCAGATTCGAGAGGTAGGAGCGCGCTTTGCCAAGAGCATCTTTGATCACCGAACGGCGATAGATGAATGGGAAATCAGGGAACTGTTGGCTGAAGTTGTAAGAAGGCAAGGGAGAAGGATGGGCGGCTGTTTCGACAGTGAGGGTCTCGGCCCAACTCAGCAGTGCATGCGGGGAAAGCAGCCGTTCCTGTTCCTGTTGCAGTTTCTCTGAGAAATACCTCACGTGCTCGGTCAGCTTGTCGGGATGCGCCAGAAAAAAGGCGAGGTAGAAAGCACGAGCCGCATCCAGGATCTCAACTGTCTCTTCCAGATACGCTCGTTTGCTGCTATTGGCTCCCCCTCCTCCACGATCGGAGAGGTCAAGGAGCAATTTCGTGGTGCGGCTTGCCTGTCCCATTGGCCTGCTCTTCCTGCTCGCATTCCTTGAGCATCGTTTCTACTCGCTTGCGCACACCTTTGGCTCGATGGCCAAACAGCCTGCCTGCAAATACGGTCACAATGGTCAACAGGTCCTGCATGAGTTCTTCCGTGGGTTCCTGTTGCTTGGGCGGGTCGAGCACTTCTAAGCGTACGTCCTTCCAGGCAAACGCTTGCTCCAAATAGCCGAAGCCAAAGCGTACCAGCCGGTCGGGATATTCGATGAGCACCACATCCACCGCCCGCTCTCCGATGAGCGAGAGCAGTTTCTGCATCCCCTTGCGCCGCTCGTTGAGACTCGATGCCTGTTCAGTGATTGTCTGGACCACTTCATAGCCCCGCGAAGTAGCAGCTTCCCGCAGTCGAGCGATCTGTCGGGCAAGATTGCCATCTTGCTCTTGCCGCACGCTTGACACTCGCGCATAGAGCGCACAACGCTCAGATCTTTTCCCTTGTCTGCGTAGACGCCAGATCTCCTCGATAGGAATCCGCCGTTGATTGCCCACGGTGCGCACCGTACGCAATTTCCCTGCCTCGTCCCACCGATGAATGGTTTTGGTGGAAACACCCAACTCGTAGGCTGCTTCCTTTGGATGCAACAAACGTTTGTTCTTCATCCATCAAGTATACCAACAATGTCCCACTTTGTCAAACTTTTTGGAAAGTCGCCAGCCTGGGCGGCCTCGAGCACTACGCCTGGGTCGTCACGGCCTACTTGCTCGCCTCGACAGTCTCGATTCCCATCTGGGGCAAGCTCTCCGACATCTATGGAAGGCGCATCATCTTCCTCGGTGGCATGGTCATCTTCCTCGCCGGCTCGGCGCTGGCTGGTGCCAGCCAGGACATGACCCAGTTGATCATCTACCGGGGCATCCAGGGATTGGGAGCAGGAGCGTTGATACCCATCGCCCAGGCCGTCATCGTCGATATCTTTCCGTCTGCTGAGCGCGGGAAATGGCAAGGCCTGATCTTTGCCGCCTTCGGCCTGACCACGATCATTGGGCCAACGCTGGGCGGCTGGATCACCGATAACTGGGGCTGGCGCTGGGTCTTTTATGTGAATATGCCCGTGGGTGCCATCGCCATCCTGACGGCCGGGTTCGTGATGCCGAAGCTCGTCAACCGCAGGCAGCATAGTATTGACTACCTGGGCGTGGTCACCTTGATCGCAGGCACCGTTCCCTTGCTGCTGGCTTTTTCCTGGACCGGTACCCAATACGCCTGGGGTTCCTGGCAGATCATTGGTCTTTTCATCATCTCGGCGGTGATGTTGGTCATCTTCGTTTTGGTTGAGATGCGCACAGCCGAGCCGATCATCACTCCCCAACTCTTCAAAAACAGCATCTTCCTGATCTCGGTCATGGCGATGTTCCTGGTCAGCGCAGGTGTGTTCGTGGCCATCCTCTACCTGCCGCTCTTCGCCCAGGGCGTGCTTGGCGAGAGCGCCACCAATTCGGGCGTCATACTGACCCCGATGATGGTCGGATTTATCTTCAGCAGTATTGTGGGAGGCCAACTCCTCTCGCGCACCGGCCGCTACAAGTTCCTGGCCATCATCGGCTTCGCTGTCGCCGCAATAGGCATGTTCCTGCTCTCACGCATGGCGGTGACCACTACCCCGGGCGAGATCATCCGCAACATGATCATTACCGGCCTGGGCGCTGGCGTGCTGCTGAGCCTCTTCACCATCGTCGTCCAGAATGCCTTCCCGTACAGGCAACTCGGTGAGGTCACGGCCAGTCTCAACTTCTTCCGCGCCATTGGCGCTACCATTGGGGTCGCGGTGATGGGCACGATCATGACGAACGCCTTTCAGAGCGATTTGCAGAGCAACATGCCACAGGCGCTCACGCGGCTGGCGTCTGCAAGACACGTGCCCCTGGCCCAGCTTCAGAACCCCCAGTTGTTACTGGCGCCAGATGTTGTAGCGAAGATTCAGCACAGCTTTGCGGCGTTCGGCGCTCAGGGCCTGGCGCTCTTTCACCAGCTCATTGAAGCCATCAGGGTGAGCCTGTCATCGGCCATCACCACTGTCTTCTTCCTGGGGTTCATCATCATGCTGCTGGGGTTGTTCGCGGTGCTCTTCCTGCGCGAGATCCCACTGCGCAAAAGCACCACCGCTCAACCAGCAGAGGCAACTCCATCCGGCAGCGACCAACAGAGCGACCAGACGATTGACCAGGTCGTGAATTAGGAGGGAAGCATAAGGTGCATCGTAGTTGACATGCATGGGCTGCCCGTGCAATCACGACAGGCCTTATTCCCGGACTGGTTACCTGCCTGGCAGCCTGACAGAAGATGCAATCAATAGTTGAGCTAAAGAAATAGCGCTCATTTTGAGCGCTATTTGAGCGCTATTTTATATATACTAAAAGGATGAATTCAAAGTAGCAAGAGAATGTATGCAACGGGAAAGAATCGATGTCCAGATACCCATGAAGATACTAGCGACCTCAAACTTTGACAAAGATGGATCTTACTGCTATAATTGAGGAGAGCCAGAACACATGTTCGTAATTTCCCACAAGGAGGATGAACAGGCGCATGGGGCAGGCCTCCCGTACCACGAAGCTGCTCCTTGACCTGGGCGCCCGTGCCCAAGGCGGAGCCAATACCGGCAAGCGAACCTATCTAGAGGCAACAGCAGCACTACTGGACGAGGCCCGCGCCTTTTACCTGGGCTTCTTCCTGGCTCATGCAGACAAGTTTGCTGAGCGCGTCGCTTCCTACTCAGCGCACCACCAGCAGATGCGCGAACGAACTATTTCCTCTCATGAACTGCTCACCTGGGCCGAGTTCCACACCGTCGAGACTTGTGAGCACCCTGATCCCCTGCCTGGCTGGAACTTCAGCGAACGCTTCCCCGACATGCCCTTTCTGTATCGGCGCTCGGCCATCAAGGATTCCATCGGCAAGGTCAAAGCCTATCTCTCCAACCACGCCACCTGGCAGAAAAGCGGCAAAAAGAAGGGCAAGCCTGGTGTACCCGGGGCATACAATCACCCCACGCTCTATCAGGGGACATATTCCCTCGAGCTCGACCAGATGAATCTACAAGAGAGCTTTATGAGGCTCAAAGTCTACACGGGTGAGGGCTGGAGGTGGGTGAACTATCCGGTGAAGTATAGCCGCTACTTTGAGCAGCGTCGAACGGACAAGGGGTGGGAGCAGCAGAGCCCGAAACTGGTCCTACGGCCTCGATCGGCCGAACTGCACTTCTGCCAAACGAAAGAGGTCAAAGCAAAAAAAGTCAAAGAAAGTAAGCTCGATCCGGATCTGGTGACGGTCGCGGTAGACTTAAATGTAAAGAATCTGGCGGTGATTACCGTCAGGCAGCGGCAGAGGATCATTGAAACGGTGTTCGTCACGGACAAGGGACTGGATCAGCAACGCTATCAACACCTGAAACGCATCAGCCGAAAGCAGTGGCAGACCGGCAAGCCCGTCAAGGGAGAGCACAGCAATCAGCAGCTCTGGGGACATGTTCAGCGGATGAATGAGGATGCTGCCCACCAGGTCGCACGCATCATTGCCAAGATCTGCGCGAAGTATCCAGGGTCCGTGCTACTCTTTGAGCGACTGCGCAAGATCAAGGCCAAAGGGGGAAGCAAGTCACGGCGCATGAACCGCCGACAGGCCAACCAGTTACATGGCAAGATCAATCAACACGCGAAAACCAAAGCCTTCGCCCAAGGAGTGGTCACGGTCGAAGTCAATCCACACGGGACATCGCAGTATTGCTCGCGGTGCGGCGCGAAGGGGGAGAGGTTCTCGACCCATGGCGGCAAACGCATCAAAGTGAAATGGGGCAAGCTGTTCGGGTGTCCCGTCTGTCACTACGAGGCCAATGCTGACCTCAATGCCTCGAAGAATGTGCATTGCTCGTTCTATCGGCAGTGGCATTGGCAGCCTCGTGAAAAGCCACCTCCGAAGGCCGCAGCAAGCGGCTGAGGTGACGCACGCGCCCTCTCCGGCTACAGGTCGGGGGGGAGAAGCCTGCCAGAGGGACACCCCGGCAAAGACTGGTAGGCCAGGCCCGTATGCAAACGAGCATACATGTGAAAGTGGTGGGGCTATCGCTGGCTCGAGGGGTGACGTTTCAACCCGGCTCACCTTGCGGGCAACTCCTGGGGAGATAACGTGTTGGAAGGCGGAAGGAACGCTGACACGCCGGACTGAACCAGGGCGGCGAGAACGCAGTTGTCGAGAATTGTCTACGATTTTGGATAACTGTTGACACCACGCAAGATCAATACTTTAAAGTCCCCTATGCCATCTGGGTCGGTCAGAACAGCAGCACGCTGGCGTAAATCTCGCCATTTCAAGAGTGCCACTTGTCCTTGATCTGTGGCGCGTGCAGTTTCTGCCTCAGCAAAATCATTGACACGGCGTTGCTCCAATTCTTCCTGAATACCCATACTTTGTAACCAGAGGCGTTGTGTAGTGAATCGATGCAGGCGCATGCCAAGCCGTCTTCCTTCATCAATCAGTGCACTAAAATTGACATGCGCGGTGATATCCTGTTCGCCAGGATAAAGCAGCGGGCGTTCGTTTGCCTGGTGCTTGAAATAGCAGAGCAGTGTGCCACGCTTGCGCCATGCCGTATACAGGGATTTAGCTTTATCGCCATAGTCAATGGTTAAAATGAAACCTTGTCGCATAATCCCCGCTGTTCGCTGCATCCAACTCAGCGCATCCAGGTTGATCTCCGCTCGCCAACCCTCGTCAAACGTGCGCCAGGGAATCTTGTACCTATCCAGGTAGCTGGCTACTTCAGGTGTACTCGGCTCGTCTAACACCTCACATAAACGACCTTCCTGCTGCACATCCACAAAAACTTCGTACAACCGCTCACCGCGTTTCTCAACGATATGTACAGGAAAAGCATCAATCAATTCATTTGAAAGTACCACCGATGGATAGATTGTTTGTACCGCTACAGCATCCTCTCCCCCACGAATATCTCCGGTTCGATAATCCAGAACCTCGTAAAACTCAGGCACCTCTTTTTGTGCCCATGTTCGTATACCATCGGCCAGGTGTCCGCGTCCTGCACCCTGTTCCAGCACGATGAAATGCGCTGGACGTTTCAGCTTTTCCCACATTGCAAAAAGTTGCCTTCCCATACAGTTTGCAAACAGGTTGGAGACATCTGTGCTGGTAAAATAATCGGCCTCCCAACCCATCTTCGCGGAACCAGTCATATAGTAGCCATATTCGGGTTCGTAAAGCGCCATGCGCATGTATTGCGCAAAAGAGATCGGCCCCTCACGTTGAATGCGCTCACTAATCAGTTGTTGTAAATCAGAATAAGACATAGATGTTTCAGCTAATAGGTAAAGTAGTAGACATACCCCAGGCCAATACTAGCGCGCTCAGAGTAGCGGTGGTAATGGCTGCTCGACCACTGGCATAAATCTGTGTGCCAAAAGCCACTAGTAACAGGAATATCAATAACAGTATGCGCAGTACGATACTCAGGGAATCCAGGCCAGGCGTAATTAATATTGTCACAAGCAAACCTGCAACAAGTAGTAACTTAAATGCCAGGCTGGCTGCTATAGCTCGAATCGTACCTTGCTCCTGATAACCACGATTAATACCCTCATCCAGCAGGAAAAGTGGCCAGTTCAGTACAAATAGAATAGCAAAATGCCACAGAAGAGGCAATGTGAATGTTAAACGCTGCCAGGCAAAGTTTACAAGTTGGCCGAGTGTAATATAGAGAAAGAGCCAGAGCAGAACACCCAGAATCATCTGTTTCATAGTCTGCCGGAAGTATGGTATGGGCACCATGCCTCGTACTATGTAGACCAACAGGGCAAGCACAACTGCTGTAAAGAAAAAATAACCGCTGATGTAGTCTACAAGCAGCACGTGCACGAAACCAAACGCCCGCCAGGTAAACAGGATCACGATAGCAACTACGATGCCGGCAATCGCGCACAGGTCAAAAAATACCACATCCTGTCCCCGGAAAGGACGCGGTTTCCCATAAATATCGAACAGGTCAAGTGCAAGCGAACTGAGCGGGAACATGGCTAAAACTATACCCGCGACGCCCAGCAGTAGCCAGAAAAGCATCTTTTCATCGGCCACAAAACGATTGAAACCAAGTGCGAACATTCCGAGGAAAATTATCAGAAACAGGAGGTTACGGGCGCGCCGAATTCGCCGCAAACGCCGAATGAGCTCAGGCGGCCTGCTTTCCCTATGTGGTACGCGTTTGCGCATAGGTATCATTTATCGTTCGCCGCCTCTCTTGACGTATTTCGCCCTTGTTGCGGGTCCTCATCACTCAACGATGCGCCCATCCTGGATATTGAGCACGCGGTCGGCAGCTTCTACGATTGTGGCATCATGAGTAGCGACGTACATGTTTCTCATACCAGGGCGCTGTCGCTACATTTTAGCATGTCTTCATAAAAAAATGAGTATTAAGCAACTCCAAACATTTAAACTCTCGTGCAACTAAATTGATTCGTGATACCATGTCTAGTGAACGTTGATAATCAGGTAGGTAGTGACGGAGGGATTTTCAATGACGACTGATTCGAACAAGCACCTGACACACCTGGATGAAAGCGGTAACATACACATGGTCGACGTAACTGATCGGCCAGAAACAATGCGCGAGTCTATTGCAAAGGCGAGGGTGCGCCTGGCGCCGCATACCATTCAACTGATTGAGACCAACCAGGTGTCGAAGGGAAGCGTTCTAGAAGTAGCGAAAATTGCTGGCATTATGGCTGCGAAACAGACACCGCAACTCATTCCCTTATGCCATCCTCTGCCAATGACGCATATCGATCTGCAATTCACAGTCGATAGTGCTCAGGGGCTTATTCATATTGAGGCGCGGACACGCACGACCTATAAGACTGGGGTGGATGTCGAGGCGCTCACAGCAGCGACGATTGCGGCGCTTACGATCTACGATATGTGCAAAGGGGTGGATACAACTATTACACTTGAACAGGCCTATGTTGCACGTAAAAGTGGAGGAAAAAGCGGTACGGTCGAATTTGAACCCGAACCTGCTGTGGAATAAACCAGTCTTTCTCTCTCGATTACCCTAACTATTGCCAAAATTGACGTGGAAACGCGCCGAAAACCGCAGTCTTTTCAAAGCGTGCCGTCAGGCGGGCTCTGAGGGCTATAGCATCTGCCTTTCCGCTTTCGCACCTCCGCGACAGAATAAATAGGAAAGAAGGGAGAAGGAGATGTATCTGGTCCGGCGCGTCAACATTGGCAAAACAGCGCACCTGGACGCGCTTGCCCATGCCGCAGGGGAGGTCTATAGCCGCACGCTCGTCTTCTTCTGGCGTACGGTGCGCCACCAGGGGGTCTGGCTCAAGCCGAAATCGCTCATGCGCCTCATCCCCAAAGATAGCAGCGGCCTCTTGCACGCCCATACCATCGATGCCACGATCCAGGCGTTTTTCGCGGCACTCTCTTCCTGGCGAGAACTCCGGCAAACCGACAGGAACGCCCGACCGCCGCACCGCCGCAAGTGGCATTTCAAGGTCGAGTACAAGTCGAGCGCCATCCGCCTCAAGGACGGCTTCCTTATCCTTTCCAACGGTCGTGGCGCTGCGCCGCTGAGCATTCCCTGGAAATGGAGCCTTCCCAAAACGGTCGTGATCCACTGGACAGGGGCCGGGTACGAGGCGATTGCCACCTACAAGATTTGTGGCCCAGATCTGCCGGAGCAGGAAGATGAACCAGACGAACAGAGGCGCAAAGAGGAGTGCGCGGCAGGCATTGATCCCGGTGAAATCCACCCGGCGGTCTCCTACGACGGAAATCACTGCCACCTGATGAATGGCCGCTACCTGCGTTCGTTGCGGCAGTACCAGAACAAGCTCATCGAGCGGTTTAATAAGCTGATCTCAGCCACCAAGCAAGGAAGTAAGCGTCGCAAGAAACTGGTCAAAGCCAAGCAGAAACACCTGAAGAAGGTCACGTGCAAAATCACTGATGTCGAACACAAGCTCACGAGCTACCTGGTCAACACCCTGAGCGAAGAGGGGGTCGAGAGGCTGGTGATTGGCGATGTGCGAAACATCCGGCACGATCTCGATATTGGCTCCACACACAACCAGAAGGTGCATCAGTGGAGTTTTGGCAGCATCCGGCACAAACTCACCTACAAGGCAGAGCAAGCTGGGATGCGCGTCACGCTCCAGGAAGAGCACTACAGTTCCCGAACGTGTCCAGTCTGTGGGCATCGCAGAAAGAGCACGCCGGCCGGGAGAGTCTTCCGCTGCGTCAACAAACAGTGCGGATGGCAAGGCCACCGGGACGAGGTGGGAGCTTTTAACATCAGAGCAAAGTATCGTGGCGAATTCGGAAGCCGCCACGTAGTCGGGGCGATGGCACCCCCCACCGGCTGTGGGTACGTTCCGCAGCTGCGCGTGTCGCTTGCAGGAACATCCTCAAGCTGATCCTGCAAGAAGCTGCGGGGGCTGAAAGTCGCCGCAGAGTGTCACAACCAGTAAATCTAATGCCATGTCAGGTGTCAGGCGACTACGCTTGAGGGCGGCATCGGTTGCCAGTAATTGACGATAAGCCCCTTCAAGTTGTGACGGACTAAACCTTCCTATCTGGCGCAGCGCTTTCTCAGCCACAAAGGGTGCCATTCCCGTGGCTGAGACGATTTGTGAAATACGTAGTCCATTTTCAGCAAGCTCTTTGACAAGCAACAACGATCGAATTTGTGATGTGATCGTGCTAATCAGTTTGAGCGGCGGCTCTCCATCAACAAGCAGATCGTGCAGTAGATCGAGAGCTTGTTTGCGATTGCGCTGTGCAAGCGCATCGGTCAGATCAAAAATGCGTGCCTCCTGCACCTGCGCTGATAGCTGGCGCACATCTTCAACAGTGATAGTTGCACCTGGGCCAACGTAGGTTGCCAGCTTATCAATTTCATTTGCAAGCAAGCGAAGCTGATTACCGATGAAGTTTGCCAGCATGCTAGTCGCATCTGGGGTGATTTTCACGCCGAGGCTTTTTGCCTTTTTGTTTATCCAGGTTTCAACGGCGATTCCCCTTGGGAGCGTACACTGAATAACCTTGCCATGCTCTGCTGCTGCTTTGAGCAATGCGCTGCTGGAAGTGAGTTCTTCATCGGCCAGTACAATCAGTACTGTAGTTTCTGGCAATTGTGGGATATACTCGGCAAGTCCCTTTTCAAAACCTGCACGCGACTCTGAGCGATTTTTGCTCCCTTTCTTGCCCTTTTTGGTTTTGCTGCTTTTTTCAGATGTTTGTTTTTCTTCCCCAGGATCCTCCCCACGTCTGCGTTTGGGTAGTCCTTCAAGGATAACGAGCCGCTGATCTGAGAGAAAGGGGAAGGTATTACAAGTAGCGATGATGGTTATCAGATCGACCCCACCGCCCATATAGGTATCCTTGTTATATTCGAAATTCCCCTGCTGTGTAAGCTTTTTTAGATGTTCCCGGCAGGTGAATTCATCATTCCCATGCAAAAGATAAAACATGACTGCTCGTTAATTACTCGTGAACGACGGCCTGCCTTCGATAGTCCTTCGCTGTGAGGCGTGCTACGATCAGGTCTGATATGATTGCGACGCTTAAGCCAAGCGCAGAGCAAAAGAGCAAAGAGCCAAAAAAGGTTGATCCTGGGCTGGCACCTGGCAATACTGTGTCATAGATGAGAGTGCCTACCCAGCCCAGGATGATGAGGAAGCCAAGAAAGCTACCTATAAATGCGCCGATAACAACCACCATAGGTCTTTTAACATTGCTCATCCAATAGGCCAGAAAAAGTGCTACCGGGAGCGAGAGTAGAAAACCGAAAAGGTCTGCCTGGAAGATACCTTGATTGTCTATAATCTGTAAAGCTGGGCCGCCCATTGTAGTGATGCCTCCTGAAAAATGTTATGTGTATTGAGTTCTGACCCAATTATACGGTAGAGGGCCAGTTATGAGCAAGTCCTGATACTTCCTTCGTATAATATGCCCCTCTCATTCTGCTTGATCCTCGGGCAAATTGCAACATGGGGGGAAGATATACGTATACATTTCAGAAGCAAAAAAGCAAACAGGTGTAGGGCTTTTGTGGAAACAAGAATCAACGAATCCGTACATATCTAGGATAAAGCGGACACTGAGGCCTGTACGTTAAACAGAGAATGAGGCGATACATGATGAATAGAGACCGGTTAACGAGAAGCAGATCATACACGAGCAGCCACACAACGCTGGGACTGCCCGAGCGTTTGGAACGTACCTTAATCTATCCTTTGAGTTTACTCCTTGGATTGTTCGTTCCAGTAATAGGCTGGGTGCTGGCCTGGCTTCTAGGCCTGGGCGTGTTCTTTGTTGAGAAGAATCGTAATGTACGAAGGCATGCATTGCAATCAGCGATTGTTTTCGGGTCACTTTCGGTTCTATTAGTCGTAGTAAACCTGCTAAAATTTGTACTGGGAGGAGTCCCCCTACTCGGCTTTTTGACAACCTTTGGCCTGGGTTTGCTTGGTGGAGTGATCTTTTGGGTGATGATTATTCTCGCTATCTTCTTGACGATTATGGCCTGGATAAGACCAGATTATCGCCTGCCGTTCGTCAGTAATTTAATTGACAGGATGATCTAGCCACCTTTTTGAGTTGTTGAGGCACAATTTTGACTTGTAACACAATCATCCGGTTATCCATAGGGGCCGATCAATCGGCCCTCGGTTGATTTCCCTCTCTCTCGAGATGAAAATTGATAGAGGATGATCGTGCCCCGTAAATGTGCTCTTCTCTAATCACGATAGAGCACCCCCAGCGTTATCCCGAAGACGAAGTGACGGACAATGTTCTGGAAAAATGAAGCCCAAGTAGCGAGTTTTGGCAGTTCACCACTTTTAATCATCGGGTGATATTTATCCGCAAATGGAGTTAACCACCACGCAGAAACAATGAATAATTCCCCGAATATAGCTCCTTTCAACCAGTTTGGGCCAGGCAGAAAACGTTTGAAGATTGCCCCGTAGATCTCCCCTAGAATTGCACCATTGAGCAGGTGAATAGTCCAGGCAAGTAGTGAAAAGCGTTTTTTTGGTGCCTTTTTACCTTCAATAAGACCCTGTATGAAACGGATATCGCTAAAGCGATTCCCCGTCAGAGCCATATCGCCTTCCATAGCTATGGTATATGCTACTGTTGCAAGGACGCCAGCAGAAGCAGCGCGTCCCCAATGCCAGGATTGCGGAATAAAACGTTGTTTGAAAGTTGTCATAGGTAAGTTCTCTTTCATGAAAGGATTGTGTATTCTATCTTCATTATAAAGCCATCTTTCAATGAATCCTAAGGGTAAAGGCATTGTATCGTTGAATTGCCTATATACTGTTGACGTTTGAACCCACCTCACCACGTTCTTGAGAGCGTGGTGAGGTGGGTTTTCCCCGGCTTTAGCCTGTGCTTCCGGTTTGGGAGGGAGCAACCGGAATAGAGAGGTATGAGCACAAAGAAGCCCAAACCCAAGATATCCTACTTCGTCCGGCGTGTCCATATTGGGACGAGCCAGCAATTGCAGGAGCTTTCCCACGCGTGCGGGGAACTCTATAGCAAAACACTGGTCTTCTTCTGGCGCACCGTGCGCCACAAGGGCATCTGGTTACAACCCAAGCTCCTCATGCGACTCTTCACTAGCCCAAAACTGCATGCGCATACTTCTGATGCGTGTGTGCAAGCGTTCTCTGCCGCCCTTGCCTCCTGGCGGGAGCTCCGCCAAACGGACCCGAACGCGAAGCCGCCGCACCGCCGTCGGTGGTACTTTCGCATTGAGTATAAGCGTTCAGCTCTGTCCCTCAAAGCGGGCATGCTCCGGCTCTCCAATGGCCGTGGGAACTCGCCCCTTGTGCTGCCCTGGTCCTGGGACTTGCCCCAAACCGTCGTCATTCGCTGGACGGGGAGCGAGTACGAAGCCCTTGCCACCTATGCTATCGGCGCACCGCTCATGCCCGAAGAGAAGGAGGAACCAGATGTTCAAGCTCGTCGAGCAGAACAGAGCGCAGGCATTGATCTCGGTGAGATACACGCGGCCGTTTCCCATGATGGGCATCACACCCACATCATGAATGGACGGCTCTTGCGGAGCAAACGGCAGTATCAAAACAAGCTCAAAGCAGAGTTAGATAGTCGTATCGCCCGAAAAAAGCAGGGCTCCAAGCGACGCAAAAAGCTTATTCGCACAAAGCAGAAACAGCTGAGAAAAATGAAGAACCAGATCAAGGATGTCGAACATAAGCTCACCAGCAAACTGATCTGCACGCTGCAAAGAGAAGGGGTGCAGAGGCTGGTGATCGGAGACGTTCGCTCGATCCGTAAAGACCTGGATGTTGGCTCGACCAACAATCAAAAACTGCATCAATGGTCCTCGGGCCTCGTGCGGCACAAACTCACGTATAAGGGGGAGCGTGCGGGCATGCGTGTGACCTTGCAAGAGGAACGAGACACCTCACGTACCTGCCCGGTGTGTGGACACAGACGCAAGAGCAAGCCACGGGGCAGAGTCTTTTCCTGCACCAACAAAACATGCAAGTGGTCAGGCCACCGCGATGCAGTCGGAGCCATGAACATCCGGTACAAGTATCGTGGGGAATTCGGTAGCCCCCACGTAGTTGGAGGTATGGCACCTCCCACAGGTTGCGGGTACATTCCGCAGTTGGTGTGTAGCTCAGGCGCTACGGCAGTCTGAGAAGCTGCTGGGCTTTAGCCCAAGCAGAGTGTCACTGAGAAATTAGGGGTAATTGTTACAGATTGCTCACAATACCAGTTTTATTTTTATGAGAGCTATTTAGGGAGACAAGAAATGTCAGGCACACTGGCTCAAAGTGTGCTCTATTATATGTAAATATCTCTTGCCTAATAGTACTTTTGGGGACATTTAATCTGTGTATTGTATTATACCAATATGTCTCAATGTAACCCTGTAGTCGTTGTCAAGTAGTGATGAAGCATGATACACTGCGTTGACTGTTATGTATAATGCGCACGCATATCGCCGTCTTGCGAAAGTGAGGAACAGAAGTGATCACATGTAATAGTTGTGGTGAACTGGTGCAGGTTGGCCTGGCAAATTGCCAGCGCTGTGGCATGCCCTTGTACAGCGATAATCAAAGAGAGACAGAACTGCAAAAAGATTTCCGCGAGCAGTCCGATCTGCCGGCATGGCTCGAGTCGTTGCGTGTGAATGAGCGTCAAAACCCACCCACCAGTGAGCAATCCTATTTTTCGTTATCCGACCTCATAGATGAGGGAGCTTTGCCGAGTTGGATGCGTCCAGAGAATGCCGAGATGATAGAAAAGAGCAATACAGGCAAGTATCCTGCCTGGCGACCTGCATCGCTGTCAGCGCCTCAAACCGACGAAGGGAAACTCGCGCCGGAGGGATTTCCAGCTCGCGCGCTCATTGACGAGCAATCTTTGCCTTCCTGGGTACAGGGTACAACAGGACCATTACCTGGTACGACCGATAGCCAGAGAAACTTTTCTGCTGCGAGTCTGATCCAGCCCGATGATTTGCCTGATTGGATGAAATCGTTGCCGCAATCGTCACAACCATTTGTACCACAGAGCAATGTATGGGGTGACGAACAATCCTCTGTTAGCCAGGTGCGTAGGAATTCTTACACACCAGATCCGGCTTATAATAACTCAATTCCTCTATCCCAAAGCTTTCAAGACAAACCTTCAGGTTTGAATGCATCTTCGTTGCTTGATGTGAATTCATTACCAACATGGCTTCGTGTAGAAGATCAATCACAATCCTATGGCTCCAGTCAATCGGGACAAGTATCTACTGGGAATAGTGGTCTCACAGGATCTTCTTTAATCGATGCGAATGCTGTACCTGACTGGTTGCGTTCCTACGATGCTCAACAGCATACAACTATGCAGTCAATGGGAAATGTTCGGCCTTATCCGAATGGACCTGCTCCTCGCGTTGAAAATATGCCTGTACCAAGTCGCCCTCGTACCGAAATAGGTCCTCATGAGCAGAGCGAAGTTGCTGCGAATGTCTTTTCATCTATGCTAGGTGTGGCATCAGCTGCCCCATATTTCCCCTCAGCGGGGTCTGGCTCACAATGGAATGCACCCTCTCAGGAGGCAACGATGCCTTCGCAAGGATTTCAAAGTGGACAGTCTCTACCTCCTGCTGGAATGCAATGGAATGTACCAGTTCAAGCGCCAGGTGTTACTGGAGTACCGTCAGCGCAAGGCTATAACCCTGCCGCATATCAAGGCGGACAGCAAGTTGTATACCCTTCTGGAGGGAATGTAAGTTACATGGGTCCTGGAGGTTCGTCTTTGGGCGTACAATCGGGAATGACACAACAGCCACCAAATAGGCCGGGTATGCCAATGGGACCTTCAGTTGCTGGCCAGCAATTTAACACGAACGCATCTAGTTCAAAACCTGCTAAACGTGGATTTCTTGAAACCATCCGTAGCTGGTTTAGATGAGATAATATTTCCCAACATTCAGAAGAGATATTGCCGCTGCATTTCTGAATGTATATGGATATGAGAAGTCCGGGGGCTTCTAACCGATCGAATCTTTCATGCCTATGGCAGTGAGAGAAAAAGGATAGAGGAGATGTACACAGAAACTTACCTGGGGGAAGGACAGAGTCCGGCTAAGAGCCAACCCCCTGCATCCGCCAGTTCGATACTGGTTGCTGATTGCGGTACCGTATTCACGAAAGTTTCGCTGCTAGGTCTTGTAGAGGGACAATACCGTCTCATGGCACGTGGCGAAGCGCCCACAACAGCCGCGGCTCCCCATCAGGATATTACGAAAGGCATTGTTCAAGCAATCAATGAAATTGAATTTATAACGGGTCGCCATTTCGTTGCTGATGGACGCTTGATTTCACCAGAGCAGTCATCAGGCGATGGGGTTGATCTGTATATTTCGACCATCAGTGCTGGGGGACCGCTTCGCCTTCTGGTACTGGGTGCTGTAAATTCTGTCCTTGAAGATCTTGCTGCCCAGGCGGTTTCTGGTTTGTACGCTGAAACCTGTGCTTTACCTGCCCCTTCATATCTGGCAGCTACAAGGTCGGCTCCACTTTCGACAGGAGCAGGGACCATAGCTTCTTCAACTCCAGGCATTCCGGGTCAATGGACTCCTGATCGTATAAACTTTGAATGGGAACGTCAACTTGTACGTATCCGAGAACTGCACCCCCATGCCGCCTTGATTGTTGGCCTTGCGGATGGCCCTGCCGGTCCTACTCCACTGCAAGAAGCTTGCCAGTTAGTTAACAATGCTGTACAAGAACTAAATAAATCTCAAAATGGCAGCGCTTCTGCAACATCTAGTTCTGATGATGCTGGCATTGTTCCACTCCCTGTTCTTTATGCCGGTGCTCCTCAGTATGTTGATGCAGTGCGACGTATGTTAAATGGCTATGCTGAAGTCACTCGCGTTGAAACACTCGTCTCACAAGAACAGCTTGGCCCAACAAGTATGGCTGCCACGGCCCTTTACGAACGTGAAGTGATACGACGCATTCCTGGTTACGATCATATGCTGTCCTGGTCGAGTTCTGCGCCTATTGCAACTGCCAGTTCTTTAAGTAGCCTGGTACGTTTTCTCGCTCAGCATTATGCTATGAATGTAACCGCGGTAGATGCTGGTGGAACCACTACTACCGTCATGATGGCAGGTGAACGTGGTGAGTTCCTACCACTTGTAAGTGCTGGCGTTGGGGTAGGTCCTGGCCTGGGTGCTGTTCTCGAAAAAGCAGGCATACAGCGTGTTGCGCGCTGGCTGCCATTTAGAATCACAGAAGATGAGTTGCGGCAGTATGTTCTCAATCGTCTGCTGCATTCCCAGGTTATACCAACAAGCCTGCGTGACCTCCAAATTGGACAGGCCTTTGCGCGTGAAGCTATTATTCTCACTGTCGAAGCTACTAAACAATACCAGTTCAACCAGTTTGATGCTGATTTGATCCTGGCGACAGGTGGCGTACTGGCTCATACACCAAAATATGGACAGGCAGCGCTCATGCTGCTTGATGCGCTTCAACCCCGCGGCGTTACTTCTATGGTCTTAGATCGTACTATGCTTATCTCACAGCTCGGCGCAGTTGCTACCATCGCTCCTATCGCTGCCGTACAGGTAAATGAAAACGATGCCGTGATGCACCGTCTCGGTACCTGTGTTATCCCTTACGGTGATTTGCAGCAGGGCCAGGTAGCCGTACGTGTTGGCATTGAATACAGTAATGGGCGACAGGTAACTGCCGAGGTGATGAGTGGATCTATCGAAATCATTCCACTACGCATTAATGAACAGGCCTTGCTCACGCTCTATCCGGCGCCTACTGTTGATGTGGGACTCGGCCCCGGTGAGCGCGCGCGCGCTGCCGAAGAGATTGATGGTGGACTGGTGGGTCTGGTAATCGATGCGCGGGGCAGACCTCTCGTTTTCCCCACTGATGAAACCGAACGCCATGCCCGATTGGTACAATGGATGCAAGTCTTTGGAGCCTGATCTATAAGGTGATCATTTGCTTCTATCCGTTTCACTGACGCCGACGCTCCGCTATTTCTGCGCCGCTACCGCATCGCACTCGGGTGAGAAGAAAGTAGAAAGTTTGGCAGGCGGGAGACATAGATATGACCTATCCGCTTGGGTGGTCCATCATCCCACAAATGCTTATTCAGCGAGAGCGCTGGCCTGGTGGTTACAAAACTAGAGGCACCGCTCTTGTTTATCCAGGCCAGGAAGTACAAGCAGATCAACCTGTTATTCGCCTGGAAAAGCCCGAAAGTGCCAAAGCCGTTAGTGGGTTTCCAAACAGTGTATCGCCTGCTTCACCTCCTTCCAGCCAAATAGCCGGGTATCATGTTGCGCAGAAAGACTTTCGTTCAAACGCCCAACAGATGAATGGAATCATCCTGGCCGGTATGAGAGGCAGAGTCATTGATATTACCCGTCGGGGTGGAGTAATAATTGAAACCAGAGCCGCTATCGTCCAGGGAACAATAGGCGCGGGAACCCAGGTAGCCGGAATATTAACCATCTGGAACTCAAACTCCAGCTTTCAGCCTTCCAGTACTACTCCTACCAGTGTATATGTAGGGGCTGCACCTTCGTTCTCAATTGCTCTACCCACTATTCTTGTGGTTCCCGGACCACTTAACTTTGCTATGCTGCGTCAAGCAATGAAGACGGGAGTTGTCGGCATCGTTGCGAGCAGTATCTCAAGTCGTGACCTGGAAGGTTTTCTGGGTGCCGATCTGATTGCACTTATCAATAGTATGGATATCGAACTAGCGTATGCGCATCTGCCACCTCTTACCTTGCTACTTACAGAAGGTCCGGGAACAGTTGCCATGCCCGCTCGCACTATCAATCTGCTCAGTCAGTATCAAGGATCAATGGCACTCCTCTCAGGAGCGACCTCCATCCCTCAATCAATCTATCCTGAACTTATCATTTCCCTTCCAGTACAAGACCTTCAACGAAACTGGCGGCCTGTGCACCCTGATCCCTCACTAACGATTGGTTCGCAGGTGCGTATCTGTAGTGGTAGTTACGAGGGAGCTATAGGCGAAATTATCTATCTTTACCTTTATCAGCAAACCTTCGCCTCTGGCGTTCGTAGTCGTGCAGCACAAGTGCGTCTTGAAGATGGATCGACTCTAGTCATGCCTCTTTACCTGTTAGAAAGGATAGGTTAGAGGATATCTGCTTGCTTTTGTTTCTCCCTCACCCATTCCTGAATCATAAGCTCATGGCTATCAATAATCAGCAAGTTATCATCAATGTTTTCTGCATCATGAATAGTCTTCACCTGGCAGTCTGCTGCTGTCATCCTCACCAAAATTTTTAAAACACATCCCTTGCTGGCGCTGACTTTTATAAGCTGCATCATGGCTTCTTCTATACTCTCGTTGTCTTTTTGAATTCTGATTGCGACTGGAGTGCCCAGATAATGCACCTTTAGAAATCCATCCAGACCATTGTTTCTCTCAACAACCAGCGCATTCATCGCCTCGAGTAAGCTTCTAGTTTGGTTGTCTTGCTTGCGATATGCTGCTTTACCGACTTCCAGAAGTCTTGATATTGTCTTCTGAGGTTTATCTAAGCGCGCCTTTGCTAATTCAATAGCCCTCGGCTCTTTATCAATCCCTATCCAATGCCGTTCTAATAGCGCAGCCGCGACTAGCGTTGTGCCACTCCCACACATCGGATCAAGCACAACGTCGCCCTTGTCGGTGACAATTTCGATGATCTTCTCAAGCAGCAACACTGGTTTTTGTGTTGGGTATCCGGTCCGCTCGGTAGCTTTAGGATTCAGGTAGGGTATTTCCCACACATTAGATAAAGGGACTCCACATTTTTCTTTTCCCAGTATCACCTTTCCATGATAATCTTTTTTATATGCAGATTTCCCATACTCATCCCGTTCTCGTTGCTGCAAGATCTGGTCTATATTTGTGGTGGGGGAATAGTCGGTATGCAGGACGTTAAATTTGAATTTGTCTGATTTGCTGTAAAAATAAATAGTTTGGTGCGCGTTCAACAAGCCGCGTTTGGCGTTGCTCCAACGCCTGTACACCCATATAATTTCGCTCTTAAAATTTTCAGGTCCAAATACCTCATCGAGGATCAATCTTATATGATGTGATGCTGAACTATCACAATGGACGAACATGCTGCCAGTATCCCTTAACACCTTACTACACTGCTCGATTCTCAGCTTCAAGAACATCTTGTAATCTTCGGTGCTCTCCCAGGTATCAGAAAAGCGAAATTCCTTGCTATTATCTCGTGTTTTAGATTTCTGAACCTTTTGAGAGAAGAATGGCGGATCGAGGTAGACCAGGTCGATTGATCCTGGCTCAATTGTCTCTAGCCAGGTTAAGCAATCTCCAGTATATAGTGTGTCAATCACCATAGTTGCTATCTACTTCTACCTTTAGAACTGTTTTCACTCTATTAAACGAAGGAAGAGACATTATATTTCCAAGTGCATTCAGAACCGCCGTGGCCACGGCGGTTCTGAATGCACTTGGAGAATGAATACAGTCGAATTGGGTTCTGGTTACATAACCACCCGCCTGCGGAACGTCCTTATCCCAAAGATAAGGAAAGCAATAAAGGTGACGCTCAATCCTAATATTACCCAACCCATGGCAAGAGTTGTCAATGCATGTCCGTGGAAACTCGGGACCATGGCAAATCGCAGTCCCTCGGCAGCATAGGTGAGTGGGTTGAAGAGCGTTATTATCTGGAACCATCTGATCGAGTCAAGAGCACTCCATGGATAATACGTACAACCAGTAAAAATCAATGGCGTGAAGATCAGTGAGAACATCAGGCCAATCTGTTCCGGTTTGACAAGTGTGCCAATCGTCAGGCCTAACGTCGCTCCTGCAAACGCGGTGAGAACCATGATGCCGATAATTGTACCAATCGCATCAGTACGTACCTGGTATTCGTTGCCAAGTATCCAGTAGGCCAGCGGGAAAATGATCGCCCCGGCAACCATGCCGCGCATAGCTGCGAAGATGACCTTTTCAACCGCAACCAGGTTAACTGGTAGAGGTGCGAGCAGGCGGTCATCGATTTCGCGTGCGAATCCTAGATCAAGCACCAGTGGCAGGGTGACACCTTGCAGTGCAGTTAAGACTACAGTCAATGCAACAATACCTGGCAGCAAGATGGCTGCGAATCCAGGTGCGGTAAAGCCAATGCTGGGCAGCACTTTGCCGAAAATGAAGAGGAAAAACAAAGGTTGTATTAACACCTGCAACAGAAAAGCAATAAACTCGCGGCCTGTCACCGTGATATCGCGGCGCAGGATAGCCAGAAAGGCTGTCAGCGCAATACTTATACGACCCCTTAAGCGTTTTGTTTCACCATACCCAGGTGGGAGCATTGAACTTGTTGTTTGTGTAGTTGTGGTAGACATCAGCGGAGATTCCTTCCGGTCAGATAGATAAACACGTCTTCAAGGCTTGGGCGTGCAAGGTGCAGGTCACGTAATTCAACATCGGATTCTGCCACGATTTGTGTTGCCTGGACGACAAGCGCTCCGGCATTCTCAGCATAAAGGCGGAAAAGCGTTGTACCTTGCTGTTCATCCTCTCCTTCTTGAGCTGGAACCTCTTCCACCTTCGCTACTTCTGGCAGCGCTCGGAGGGCATCGAGCAGTTGTGTTTTGGCGTGTGCATCTTGATGCGCGCTGCCGATGGAAACGAGTTCCGGTATGCGTACACGTAATGCCAGGCTGGTTCCGCCAGGGATCAATTTCTTGAGTTCAGCGGAGGTATCGAGCACAAGAATTTTACCATGATCCATGATGGCGATGCGCTGGCAAAGTTGGTCCGCCTCTTCCATATCATGAGTAGTAAGTAAAACCGTTAATCCTTGCTCATTCAGCGAGCGGATGCGGTCCCAGAGGAAGAGACGCGATTGAGGATCAAGGCTATTGGTTGGTTCATCAAGGAAGAGCACATCGGGTAAATGCATCAGTGCGCGCGCGAGCATGAGACGCTGGGCCATGCCCCCAGAATAGCGCATCACCTTATCTTTCCCACGATCACCCAGGCCGAATTCCTCGAGCAGCGTGTCTGCACGTGCATTGCGTTCTGCGCGAGGTACACCATGGTAACTCGCGTGAAACGTAAGTATCTCACGCGCTCGCAAGCTGCGGTCAAGGTTGCTCTGTTGTGGTACGACGGCAATACGCTGCTTGACGTTCATCGGGTCTGCGACCACATCGATGCCCATAACGTGTGCAGTGCCACTTGTGGGCAGAATGTTTGTGGTTAGGACGCCGATAGTTGTCGTCTTACCTGCTCCATTTGGTCCGAGCAGGCCGAAAATCTCGCCTCTTCGCACGGAAAACGAGATGTCATCAACGGCATTAAATGTTGCCTTGGGATAGCGCTTCACCAGGTTTTGAACTTCAATTGAAAATGCTGCTTCTGGTTCTTCTGCCATAAAAATCCTCTCTTCAGATCTGACTATAGGTTTATGATGATGCTACGCCTTAAATGTCTAATATTTCCACGTCTTCACCATTATTGTACCTCACGATACTTTCATAAAGCTCTTCGGGGATAGTATCTTTGAGTTCATCTAGTGTGTCATACACATCCAGACGATGCTCATCGTCTTCTGAATACAAAGACCAGTCATCATTCGACCAATCAATATCCCAGTCCCAATCACTAGTTGACTTCTTGGACCATTTTGAAGATTTTGACCAGTCTGACCAGCTAGCGGTATTTTTGATGTATACCGCAAACCTACCCTTCGCAGTCTGATACACCACGAGAGTCAGGAGCCTGGTTCCGTTATGAACGCGAAAGCGCCTCCTTGCAAGGAGACGACCCCGAAATTGTTTGGTCAGGTAAGGACGACCCTTGCCCACCTTAACAGTGATTTCCTCAAAACCGCTCCTTCTGGCTTCCTCATTCTCAACGAAGTAACGCAGCGCCTGTGCAATAGCAGCGGAGAGACTATCACCTGCCAGTTTCTGTGCCTTTTCAAAGATTGGTAGATCGGCGTCTGCTACATAGATGGTTCTGTTCGGCATTGTAGATACTCCGTTTACGACTATTACTCACTTTTTCTCTTCATTCTCGAATAGCGCTCAAATAGGGTTCATTTTGAGCGCTATTTCTTTAGCTCAACCATTGATTGTTTCTAAACATGCTGTTTTCACATGTTGAAGGAAAGATTGATTTGCCACTGGCAAAATCACAATCTCTTTAAAGAAGATATAATATACGTATACGTATATGTCAAGGATTTGCAATCCAATTATTTTACTTCTAAATAGATTGACCTCTGTACGAGTATCCCCTACAATATGCTACGGAGTGTATACCAGTAGAAGTAAGGTCCAGGAGGAAATATGCGCATTCGTAAAGCTGTATTACCTGTTGCTGGTCTAGGAACACGTGTGCTTCCAGCCAGCAAAGTAATACCTAAGGAAATGTTACCGCTTGTCGATAAACCGACGTTGCAATACATTGTAGAAGAAGCGGTAGCTGCAGGCATTGAAGAGATAATCTTCGTCACGAGCCGCAGTAAACGCAGTATCGAAGATCATTTTGACGCGTTTCCCGAATTGGAGACGGTATTGGAACGGAAAGGCAAGCGCAAAGAATTGGAAGAACTGCGCCAATTACAGACGATGGCGACGTATACTTCAGTGCGACAGCCAGAACCGCTTGGCCTCGGTCATGCAGTCTTATGTGCAAAAGAATTGGTAGGCGATGAACCATTTGTTGTTATGCTTGGGGATATCTTGATTCCTCCTGAAACCCCATGTCTAGCCGAATTGATCGAAGTATATGAACAATACCAGGGCTCTGTTCTCTCACTTGTGCCTTTGCCTCCCGAGGTTATCCCCACATATGGCATAGCCTCGGTTGAAGAATTGGGATCCAATGTAGTAAAGGTTACCTACGTTGTTGAGAAGCCTCCAATTGAAGAGGCTCCCTCAGACCTGGGAGTATACGGGCGTTACGTTTTGACACCCGATATTTTTGCGCTGCTGGAACAAACCACACCTGGCAGGGGTGGCGAGATTCAGGTCACCGATGCTATTGAGATGCAGGCCCAGGCTGGCCGTTGTTATGGCGTCAAATTTACCGGTGAACGTTATGATACTGGCACCCCGCTAGGTTTATTGACAACCTCGATAGCGTTTGCTCTGAAACGTACAGATATAGCCCCCGGATTGCGCGAATATATGCGACAGGCATTGAGTGGAGAGTAACCCTTAGAATTGCAAACTCATGACGATTTCCTTGTCCAATAATCATGTTCGCTTCCTGCGACTGCGTGCTCAGCGACTCACCCAGCCGTCGCCGAGTGAGGTGACGGGTGTTGTGAAGGTCGTGAAGGAGGTATGTGGCATTCAGGCGCAGGATGCATCCGCTGCAACACTTGCAGTGCGCGCTCGTAGTGCCGGACTGGTTGTTGCCGACGTCGAACAGGCAAGGGTACAGGATCGCACTCTCATCCGCACCTGGGGACCGCGAGGGACATTACACCTGCTGGCATCAGATGACATTGGCTGGCTTTTGCCGCTCTTCGGTCCTGTGTTTGTGACGGGTGATCGAAGGCGACGTGAAGAACTTGGTCTGAGTGAGGACATTTGTGCGCGAGGTATGGGCATCATTCGCAACGCACTCGCCAAGCAGGGTCCACTGACACGTGCAGAACTCTTTGAGCAGTTGGCAATCCGTGGTATTCACCTCGAGGGACAGGCAAGGCCTCATCTCCTGTTTCGAGCCGCGCTCGAAGGCATAATCTGCTTAGGACCTGACCATGGCGCAGAGCCGACTTATGTTCTTCTAAACGAATGGATTGACCAGGAGCATCAAGGCCGCCCTTTGTCCGAGGACGAAGCCTATGCAGAACTCACACATC
>Ga0207684_10001601_pt1 | contig 24044 bp, 16 predicted proteins | sample KBSK5501metaG_FD_184342 | JGI IMG/M metagenome (GOLD analysis project Ga0207684, IMG submission 184342) | Corn, switchgrass and miscanthus rhizosphere microbial communities from Kellogg Biological Station, Michigan, USA - KBS K5-50-1 metaG... | ecosystem: Host-associated > Plants > Roots >...
GGGGCAGGTTCTCGAAGACCTGCGAGTTGATGTTGGCGCCGATCGCCGTATTGCCGGTGTCGATGTCCACCGCCCCGCCCACGACCTCGACCGTCTCCGTGATGTCGCCGGTGCTGAGGGTGAGCCTGACCGACGTCGCCTTGCCGACGTAGACGGTCACGTCGCTCACCGACGCGGTCTTGAACCCGGCCAGCGACGCCTTGACCGTGTACTTCCCGGGGATCAGGTTGGCCACCTCGTAGCCGCCCTTGGAGTCGGTGATCACGGTACGTTCGCCGATTGGACCCGTGATCGTGACCGTGGCCCCCGGCACCACGGCTCCCGTCGAATCCACGACGGTCCCGCTGATGCCGCCCTTCGTGGAAATGTCCTGGGCCACCGCGGACAGGCCCAGGAGGGCCAGGCCGGGCAGGAGGACCAGCAAACAAATCAGTTTGTGCTTCATCAGCCTTATCGCTCCTTGAAGCGGGCCTGTCAGGGCCCATAGCCGGAACTCTTGCGCTCGGGACCGCACACCAGGAGTGGCGAGGGACCTCGTGAGCATCGGCTGTTTCTTGACTTCCGGCTTCTGAGCAAGGATCGGGCCTGAAGCTGCTTCGAGAAGGCGTATTCGAATCCCAGCCAGATCAACAACTTACAGACGAATGCGCGGCGCTCGATCCGGCCCGATTCAACTCAGTGGATCGGAGACCGGGATTTGTACCTGTTGACGGGCGACCATTTAGTCCGAACTAATTGATTTTGAGTGTGTTGCTCGGAGGTCGTCCCCTCCGAGCCGACGATTCATCCGCTTGAATCGAATGACGTGGATTCAGCGGCTCGGCAGCGACCCGATGGGCACACGTTTGGTCGCCTGCTTCAGGCCGTCTGGATCACCTTGAGCACCCGCATCGCCTGGATCGAGACCTGGGCCGCGACGCGGCCGGCAAGATCGCTGAACGCCTTGGCGGCGGGCGCGTCCGGCGCCGCGACGACGATGGGCGCTCCTTCGTCCCCGCCCGTCCTCACCCGCGTGTCGATCGGCACCTCGCCGAGGAACGGGATGCCGAGGTCCTGCGCCATGCGCGCACCGCCGCCGTGGCCGAAGATCTCGGTCCGCTCCTGGCAGTGGCCGCAGATGAAATAGCTCATGTTCTCGATCACGCCGAGGACGGGGATGTTGAGCTGGCGGAACATCGCGACGGCCTTGCGCACGTCGGAGACCGACACCCCTTGCGGCGTCGTTACCACGACCGCTCCCGCCACCGGCACGCTCTGGGCCATGCTGAGCGACACGTCGCCGGTGCCCGGGGGCAGGTCCACGACCAGGTAGTCCAGCTCGCCCCACTCCACGTCCCGCATGAACTGCTGGACGGCGCCGTGGAGCATCGGCCCCCGCCAGATCACCGGCTGGTCGGGGGGGACGAGCAGGCCCATGGAGATGGCCTTGATGCCGTGCGCCTCGGGGGGAATGATGCGCTTCTCCTCGCTCACCCGGGGCTGCTCGGTGAGGCCGAGCATCTGGGGGACGTTGGGCCCGTACACGTCGGTGTCCATGAGGCCGACCCGCGCCCCCTTGAGAGCGAGGGCGACGGCCAGGTTCACGGCCGTGGTGGACTTGCCCACCCCGCCCTTGCCCGCCCCCACCGCGACGATGTTGCGGATCCCCGGCACGGCCTGACGGCCGAAACCGCCCCGGGCCCGCACGTCCGCCGTCATCTTCGCCCGCGCGGCGTCCACGCCGGGCAGCGCCGCCACCTTCCGCTCGGCCTCCGCCTTCATCTCGTCGCGCACGGGACAGGCCGGTGTCGTCAGCTCGATCGTGAAGTCCACCGCCCCCCCGGCGATGCGCACGTCCTTCACGAAGCCGAGGGTCACGATGTCCTTGTGCAGGTCGGGGTCTTGCACGGTGCGGAGGACGGCCAGTACCTCTTCTTGAGTGACGCTCAACTCTTATCGTCCTTCCCGGCCGAAGCGCGCCCGGCCGATCAATGGGCGGCCAGGGCGGCGTCCACGGTCTGCTGGAGCCTCTCGAACTTGTGCGGGGTGGAGCCGAGGATCGTGGTGCGGATGATCCCCTGGCCGTCGATGACGAAGGTCGTGGGGAATCCCTGATTGGCCTGGAAGGCCTCCTGCATCTTGTCGTCGCCGAGGAGCTGGCGGTAGGGGATCCGGTTCTCCCGCACGAAGTCCTGGATCTCCTGGGGCTCGCCCGACTCGAACACCACCCCGATGACCTCCACTCCCTTTCCCTGGTTCTTGCGCCAGAACTCGGCGTAGTCGGGCAGCTCCTTCAGGCACGGCCCGCACCAGGTGGCCCAGAAGTCGAGGACCACGACCTTGCCCTTGAGCGCGGCCAGGCTCACGTTGCCCCCCGCCAGGTCCGGCAGGTCGAACGACGGCGCCGCCCGCACCGTCGCCACCGGGCTCTTGCAGCCGCCCAGTCCCGCCGCTACGACGAGGGCGATCAGCGCCGCTATTCCTCCGCCACGCATCCAGCCATTATATCCGCTTGTTCTCCGCGCCCTCTCCGTTCGTTCTCCGCGCCCTCCGCGTTGAAGAGCTATCCGATACGGGTCAGCGCGGGGAACATGCGCGAGAACCAGGCCGCGAGCAGGGTCAAGCGGTCGGTCAACAGCAGGAGCCCCACCCCGATGAGGAGGGCGCCGGAGACGTACTCCACCAGCTTCATGTGCCGCTTCAGCCGGCCGGAAGCCGCGAAGAAGCGGTTCACGGCGAGGCCCGCGACCACGAACGGCACTCCGAGCCCCGCCGAGTAGGCGGCGAGGAGCCCGACCCCCTGCGCCACCGTGTCCTGCTGCGACGCATAGAAGAGGATGCTGCCCAGGATGGGGCCGATGCAGGGCGTCCACCCGAAGGCGAAGGCCAGGCCCACCAGGTAGGCGCCCAGGAGGCCCAGCGGCCGGCTCTTCACGGTGGCCCGCTTCTCGTAGAGGAGCCACTTGATGGGCAGGATCCCGGCCGTGTGCAGGCCGAGGACGATGATGATCGCGCCCCCGATCATCCCCAGCTCACGCTTGTAGGCCTGGAGCGTCGCTCCGACGAGGGTGGCCGCGGCCCCGAGCGCGATGAACACGGAGGAGAAGCCGAGCACGAAGACGAGGCTGGTCAGGCCCACGCGCGCGGAGAGCCCGCGGGGGGCCTCGCCCCCGCGCAGCTCCGCCATGTTGACGCCGCTGATGAAGGACAGGTATCCGGGCACGATGGGGAGGACGCAGGGCGAGATGAAGGAGACGAGCCCGGCGGCCACCGCGGTGAGGAGGCTGACCGACTCGTTCATTGCACCCGCTCCAGCATCAGGTTGTCGCAGGCCTTGCGCCCCACCTTGGCCAGGTCGTGCCAGCGCCCGTCGATCTTCACCCGCACCACGTCGGCGGTGAAGTCGTTGTTGGTGCCGCAGACGTCGCACGCGCTGAGCAGCCACGAGCCGACGCCGTAGATGTCGGCCGGGACCTTCAGCTCCTCGAACTGGCTTATCTTGGCCGGCGTGAAGCCGCCGGTGACGGCGATCTTCACGTCCTTGCAATACTGCTCGGCGATGCGGCGGTCGGCTTCCGGAAGGTCCCAGCTCATCCACTCGCGGTCCATGGCCTCGCGCATCGCGAAGACGAGGCGCGGGTTGACGCCGCAGTCGAGGCGCCGGTCCCCCAGCGGCGGGACCGAGACATCGCGCAGGTTGGAGGAGGTGTCGGGCCGGACGCCGAACAGCTTGTACTTGCGCGCCTCCTCGGGGCGGCCCTCCTTCAACATCCGCAGGTAGCGCTTGAAGAGAGCGCGAATCACCTCCCGCGACGTTCCCACGCAGTCGTTGCGGAAGTCGACGAGGGCGATGCGGGGGATGTCGGCCGGCCGGGTGGCCGCGAACGCGAGCGTGGCCTCGGCGGTGTCGCCCAGGAAGCAGGCGATCGCCGCGTGGGCCACGGTGCCGCCCCCCGCCCCCCCCCACCAGTCGCCCTGCGCATCCGTCGAGACGTAGGCCGAGAGGCTCTTGCCGAAGTTCTGGTTCAGGAGCTGGACGGCGATCTGATAGGCGTACCCGTCGGCGGCCTGCACCTCGTGGGCGTCGAAGCGGGCCGGGAAGAACAGCACCGTCTTGCCGCGGGCCGCCTTCAGCACCTCGTAGACGTTGGTGGCGACCCGGCTGCCCCGCGTGAGGGCGCCGAGGGTGGGCGTCTCCAGGATCGCGAAGTCGCGGTAACGTCCCCGGACCCGCATCACCGGGCTCACGTTCGTGGGATCGCCCTCGTAGGGAGCCTCGGTGCCGTCGTGCACCGCCCACACCTCCATGCGGTCGTACGTGTTCACGAAACGGCCCTTGTCGTCGAAGTGGCCGGTGCATTCCTTCAGCATCGCCAGCGCCTTGTCCACACCCACGACCACGGCCGAGGGCTGCCGGCGATGGAACCACTGCATCTCCACCTCGATGGAGCCGACGTCCACGCTTCGCAGATCGACGTCGAGGTCGGCGAGGTCGGGAGCGGTCCCCCCGAACCGGTAGCCTTTCGCCGCCAGCTCCGCGAGCGTCGCCGCGATGTTGATGAAGTACTTGTCGGAGTACCACCCCTGGCGCATCCGCTCCACGTCCAGCTTGAACACCGAGGGCGGCAGGCGGCGCCGGTCGAACACGCTCATGACAATCTGATTATAGAAGCGAGCGAGGGGTTCCCCCGAGCGAGCGACTTGGGGGGGAGCGCGAACGCGCGCGGGGGGGTGCTTCCATTGGCCCAGTACCCCCCCGGTATGCTTTACTTCGTTAGGCCCATGGAGTCCGGCGCCCTCGAGGTCCTGGACGTCTCCCTCTACCGGCGGGGCCAGCTCATCACGACCCTCGCCCGCTGGACCTCGTTCGGGCTCGGCCTGCTTTCGCTCGTCTTCCTCTGGAACGGCTCCCGCACGCGCCCGATTCCCGCCCTCGCCGTCGGGACGGCCTACGTCGTCTTCAGCCTGGCCAGCTACGCCGCCCGCTCCCGGCGGCGCGGTGCCTGGAAGGTCGCCCACGACGTGGCCGATGCCCTCGTGGTCGGCGCGGGCGCGGCGTTCACCGGCGGCCTCCAGAGCCCGGTGTGGCTGCTGCTCTATCCCCACGTGGTCGCGGTCTCGGTCCGCGGCGGCCTCTTCTACGCGATGGCGATGGGGGTCCTCGACGCGGTGATCGTCTCGGTCCTCGCCGCCCTCAGCGACCAACCCCTCGGCTCGCTGCACGCGGTGGCCCTCCTCTTCTGCGCGTTCATGGGGGGCACCACGAGCTCGTACCTGCACCAGGTCCAGCGGCGGCTGTCGGGTGTGAACGAGGAGCTGTCCGGGGCGAACCGGCAGCTCTCGGAGACGATCGCCGCCCAGGAGGCCGCCCGGCGCGAGCAGGAGCAGGCGATGACCCGCCTGCAGGACAGCGAGGCGCGTTACCGCAAGCTGCTGGAAGCGATCCAGGACGGGGTGCTGATCTTCCAGGACGGGCGCGTCGCCTACGTCAACCGCGTGGCGGCGTCCATGGTCGGCGAGACGCCGGCGAGCCTGCTCGGCACCGAGCTCGTCGACCTCGTCGTCCCCGAGGAGCGGCGGGAGCTGCTGGAGGGCTATCGCCGATGGGAGCAGTCGGCCGCCGCCTCCGCCACCCTCGAGACGCGGCTCCGCACCCGCGCGGGTGAGCCCCTGCTGGTGAGCGTGCGCGCAGGTTCGGCCGAGCTGGAAGGCCGGCGGTCCGTCATCGCCACGCTGCGCGACATCACCCGCGAGCGCCGGATGGAGAAGGAGGTCCAGGCGCACGCCGAGCGGCTGGCCGCGGTCAACGAGATCGCCAACGCGGTGAACCTCAACCTCACCATCGAGGACATCTTCGCGGTGGTGGCGGAGGAGACACGGCGCCTCGTGCCCTTCGACCGGCTCACCATAGCCCTCCTCTCCGAGGACGGCGGCGGCGTCGACGTCGTGGCGGTGGGAGCGGGCGCCGGCCGTCCCCCGGTGCCGCTGGCCCGCGAGGCGGTGGAGTGGGCGTTCCGGCGGCCGCACGCGTGGTGTCAGGGGGAGGAACGGCCCCCGTCGGCCGGAGACCTGATCGCGGACGCGCGCATGGCCGCGGTCGCGACGGTGCCCCTCTACTCCAAGGACCGCCTGATCGGCTCGCTGAACCTGGGCCGCCTGCAGGCCACCGCCTTCTCCGCCCTCGACCTCGCGGTGCTGGAGCCGGTGGCGCGCCACGTCGCCATCGCCCTCGACAACGCGCGCCTGCTCGATGCCGTGCGCCGCCGCGGGCGGGAGTTCGAGTCGCTCCTCGAGGTGGGTCGGAGCATCGTCGCCCGACTGGAGCTGAAGGACATCCTGCCCCTCGTCGCCCGCAGCGTGAACCGCGTGATGGGCACGAGCCACTGCCTCCTCCTGCTCCGCTCGGGCGAAGACCTCGCGGTCGCGGCCCAGGAGGGCCTGGAGCCCGCGGTGGTCGACGCCTTCCAGGGGATGCGGATCGGCGAGAGCCTCTCGGGCTGGGTGATCCGGCACGGCCGGCCGCTCGCCGTCACCGACATGCGCGCGGACCCGCGCCTGATGTTCAGGGAGATGGTGGAGCGTTTCGGCTACCGGTCGTTCCTGGGCGCGCCGCTGCGGCGGGGCGCCGACTGCCTCGGGACCCTGGAGGTCGTCACCAAGGAGGTGCGCCGGTTCGAGCCGGAGGAGCAGGCCCTGATGGTCGCCTTCGCCGACCAGGCGGCGGTCGCCATCGACAACGCCCGTCTGTTCGCCGAGGCGCGCTCCAACCTCGCCCAGATGGCGGAGGCCAACCGTCGACTGGAGGAGGCGGGGCGGCTGCGGCAGCAATACCTCCGCAACGTGAGCCACGAGTTCCGCACCCCGCTCACCGTGATCAAGGGGTACCTGGAGTTCCTGCGCGAGGCGGAGCGCGTGAGCCCCGATACGCAGAAGCAGATCCTGGGCGTGATGTCGGAGAGCTGCGAGCGCGTCATCGAGATGGTGGACACGCTCATCGACGTCAGCCGCCTCGAGCAGGAGTCGGCGGCGCGCAGCCTGCAGATGCAGACGCTCGACCTGCGCCAGCTCTCCGAGGCCTCCGTCGAGCCTCTGCGCGTGGTGGCGGAGCGGAAGGGGATCGACCTCGGCCTCGACTTCCCGAAAGAGGACCTGCTCGTCCAAGGCGACCGCCGCCTGCTCAACCAGGTGGTCCGCAAGCTCGTCGACAACGCGCTCAAGTACAGCTCCTCGGGAGGCCGCATCGTCGTGCGCGGCCTCGTCCAGGGCGGCGATCTCGCCCTGGAGGTGGAGGACTCCGGCATCGGCATCTCCCCCGAGCATCAGGCGCGGATCTTCGAGAAGTTCTACGTCGTCGACGGCGGCATGACGCGCCGGACGGGCGGCGCGGGCATGGGTCTGTACCTGGTGCGCGAGATCGTCCGCCTGCACAACGGCTCGGTGGAGGTGCGCAGCCGCCCCGGACAGGGCAGCGTGTTCGCGGTGCGGCTGCCGCGCAAGCCGCCCGCCGCCCCCGCGACCCTGGCCCGCGCGTGAACCGCCCGGAGGCCGCGCTCGGCTCGGCGCTTCTCGGCGTCTGTCTCCTCGCGGGGAGCGGCGCGCCCGCCGCGGCCGCTCCGGCCGCGTCCCCGGGCGAGCTGCTCGACCGCCTCGAGAGGGCCTGGCGGGCCCGCGACACGTCCGCCTACCTCGACCTGTGGTCGTTCCCGTCGGCGGAGGCGCGCGACGAGGAGCGCGGTCACGCCCTCGAGCGCTTCACGTCCGACGAAAGCGTCCTCGAGGTGCAGCGTCCACAGCCGCGGCCGGGCGAGCCCGCGCCGGAGCGCCTGAAGGCCAGTGCCCAGGTCTTCACCGCCGCCGAGCCGCGGGGACGGGTCGAGCAGTGGCTGCTCACCATGGAGCACCGCGGCGCGGGATGGCTGCTCACGGGTCGGGAGGACGTCGGCCTCATCGACGGGCTCGTGCACCTGTCGTTGGATCCCCAGGGCTACCTGGCCGACGGCCTCACGCTCCGGTTCGACGACTTCACTCTCGAGATGCATCACGGCACGCTCTTCACCGCGCCCGCCTCCGTCGGGCCGACCGCCCTCCTGTTCGTGGGCGAGGGCGTCGTGCATTTCCGTCCGTGGCCGGAGACCGAGCGCGAGCAGCTTCGACAGTTCGGAGGGAAGACGGAGCTGGTGGACCGCGTGAAGACGGCCTTCGTGCGCATCCATCCCGCCGACCTCTACCGCGTGCTCTCCCCCGCGCGGCTCGAGCCCGATCCTCGCGGCGGTCAGCGCCTGGCCACGGCTCAGCGGTTCTACCGCGACCAGTCGCTGCGGTCGTTCGTCCTGGACAGCAGCCTGCCCCGGTCTCCGTGGTGGCTGCTGCCCTCCCTCGGCGACTCCTCGGTGACCTTCCAGACCCGCCGCCACGGCACGCTCACCTTCACGGTGAGCACCTCCGAGCCGGAGGCCATCAGTCTCTTCGACCGGGAGAAGCGGCGCCAGATCTGCCTGTACCCCCAGCAAGGCCGGGACACCCGGTACAGCGAGGACGACTCCCGCAGCGTGGACGTCCTCCATCACGACCTCAAGATCCGCTTCGATCCCCGGAGCTACGTGATCGAGGGCGAGGACACGCTGCGCTTGCGGTTGCTCGAGCCCAGCTCGACCGTGCGCCTGCGCCTGGACGAGGCACTGCACATCCACTCGATCACCTCCGCCGAGGCGGGTCAGCACCTGTTCTTCCGCGTGAGGTACCAGGACAGCGTGATGGTCTCGCTGGGCGCCCTCGCCGGCCGGATCGGCGAGGTCGTCCTCACCGTGCGCTACGGCGGCGCCTTCCATCCCGGTCCCGTCGAGCGCGAGGTGATGCAGGCGGCCGCGGAGGGCGGCCGGCCGACCGCCCCGTCATTGCTCCAGGACGACGTGATCATCGAGGAGGTCCTCGTCTACTCCAACCGCTCGCCGTGGTACCCACAGGGCGGGCCCGACGACTACGCGCTCGCAGACTTGAGCCTCGACGTGCCCCAGGGCTACAACGCGATCGCCGGCGGCACGCGGCTGTCGGCGCGCACCGAGGGCGGCCGCACCCGCGTGGCCTATCGGCAGGACCGGCCGGCCAAGTACATCACCGTCGTCGTCGGGCGCCTGGCCGAGGTGGCCAGCCGCGCGCAGGGTCCGGTCCCGCTCCAGTGCTTCAGCGTCGGCCGCACGCGCAGCGAGGCCGCCGCCTACGGCGAGAAGGCGGCGGAGATCCTGCGCTTCTACGAGCAGGAGTTCGGGCCCTCCCCCTACCCCTCCCTGACGGTGGTCATCGTCGAGGGCCAGACGCCCGGCGGCCACAGCCCACCCGGCATGGTGATCCTGGCCCAGCGCCCCCTCCTGCTGCGACACGCCCTGCAGGACGATCCCGCGAACTTCACCGACGTGCCGAGCTTCTTCCTGGCCCACGAGCTGGCCCACCAGTGGTGGGGCCAGGGCGTTGCGGGCCAGAACTACCACGAGCGCTGGCTCTCCGAGGGCGTGGCGCAATACGCGGCCGCGCTGTGGACGCGCCACAGCGAGGGCGAGGACACCTTTCGCGACGTGCTCGAGCGCATGGGCCGCTGGGCCCTCCGGATGACGAACAAGGGGCCGATCCACCTCGGCTACCGCCTGGGCCACCTGAAGAACGATCCCCAGATCTTCCGGGCGGTGGTCTACGACAAGGGCGCCTACGTGCTCCACATGCTGCGCGGCATCGTCGGAGAAGAGGCCTTCCGGCGGGGGCTGACGTCCTTCCAGGCCGCCCACCGATTCGCCAAGGCAGGGACCGACGACCTCCGGCAATCACTGGAGGAGGCCTCCGGCAAGGACCTGCGCCCCTACTTCGACGCGTGGGTCCTGGGCACGGTCCTGCCGCGCCTGCGCGTTTCCTCACGCACCGGCCCCGGCCCTGCGGGCTACTCGACGGAAGTCGGGGTGACCGTGCAGGGGCTGCCGGGCCCGGTGGCGTTGCAGGTGTCCCTCGACCTCGACGAGGGAAAGGACCTGCGCCAGGTCAGCGTGCCGCCGGAGGGCGGACACTGGACGTTCGAGACGGGCGTGCCCGTGAAGAGGGTGGGTGTGAACGAGGACCGCGGCCTGCTCGCCTGGATCAAGCGGTGAGGCTTACCTAAACCGGTTGCGGCGGCCTTCCTCCTGGAGATCTTCCACTTGCCGGCGGGCGTCGGCCAGCGATTTCTGCGCCGTGTCCAACCGGTTGATCAGGGCCGTGCGCGACCCACCGTAGAGAGGACCGGTGAGATCACCGAGGTCGGACTGAATGCTGGCGACGACCCCCGTCAGCCGCGTGACCTCCGACTGAAAATGCTCGAGGCGCTCCCGCCACGCCTTCTCCTGCTCGGCGCGGATCTCGTCTTCCGTCTTCGGCTTCTGGGCTCCGGGCGACGCGCCCGGAGAGGGGCTGGCGGAAGGGGCCGCGCCGGCGCCCGGCTGCGAGTACGTCCCGGCCCCGCGGCCGCGCAGGTCGTCCTCGGTGATGACGTGAGCCGCGCCTCCGGTCTTCTTCTTCACCTTCTCCTGCCGCTCCTTCTCGCGGGCGGCGATCTCGGCGAGGCTCTGCGGCCAGGCGACGGCCGCCGCCAGCGCGACGACGGACGCGGTCAGGAGCGAACGGGTGACGAGTCGCATCGACGAACCTCCAGAGGCTGGGACGGCCGAGCCGGCGCGTTCATGACCCCCGATTATAACCCGCCGCCGCCGGAGACCCTACGACCGGCCGGAGAGGCTATCGAGCACCTTGCGCAGCTCGGCGGCCTTGCGGTTGGCGGGCGCGAGAGCGAGGGCGGCGTCGACCGCGCGGCGCGCCTCGCCGTATTCGTTCCGGAGGAAGTGGTCGAGGGCGGTGCCGACGAGGGCCTCCACCTCCGCCTTACGCGCCTCGACACGCGTGAGGCCCAGGATGCGCCGGAGCCCCGCGTGATCGGGCTCGATCTGCGCCGCCCGTTCGAGCAGGGGCAGCGCCGGCCGGGGCGACCGGTCCCGCAGGAGTCGCCGGGCCGCCTCGAGCAGCGACGCCGCTTCGGGACTCCTGGGGTCGCCTTCGGGCAGGGGCGCGAGCGGGGGCGGCGGGCCGAAGGCCTCGGCGTCCTGGGTGCGCTCGCGCCGCGCGACCACGTCGCCCGCGCGCTGCCGGATCTCCCGCGCCACCGCATGGGCGGGGTTCAGCGACAACGCCTCCTCCGCGGCCGCCACCGCCTCGTCCAGGTTGCCGAGGACGAGATGGTCCTGCGCCGTCGCGATCAGCACCTCGGCCGTGCGCCGGGCCCGTTCCTCGGCAAGGTAGGCCTTCAGCTCACGGTGGCGCGGGCTGCCGGGGGACAGGCGCTCTACCTTGGCCGCGATCTTCAAGGCGAGGTCCAGCTCGCCGTCCGCCGCGTAGGAAAGGGCCATGGCCGCGATCTGCTCCACCTCCTGGTCGCGGATGGCGGCCTCGACCTCACCGGCCAGGCGGCCACCCCGCGCCGGGTCCAGCTCGCGCAGCCGCGCGCAGAGCTGAAGCGCGCCCTGGAGGTGACCCGCCGCGCGCGCCCGGTCCACCTCGGAGGCGAGGCGGGCGGCTTCCTCCTCGGCCGGCGGCCGCGGGCCGGCCTCGCGCTCACGGGCGAGCAGGCGGGGCGCCGCCTGACGCACGAGGGCCTCGAGAGCGTCCCGCATCTGCTCCAGGCTCTGGTAGCGCTCGGCGGGGTCCTTCGCCATCGCCTTCAGGACCACGCCCGGCAACCCGGGGTAGTCCGCCCCGGGGAGAGCGGACGCGTCCGGCGCAACTTCGTCATGGGCGATCTTGGACATGACCCCGGTGAGCGATTCCGCCTCGAAGGGCTTCCGATAGGCGAGCAGCTCGTACGCGATGGCGCCCACGGAGAAGATGTCCGCCCGCCGGTCCACCGTCTTCCCCTCGACCTGCTCGGGCGCCATGTAATGAGGGGTGCCCGCGACGCGGCCGGTCCCGGCGATGGCCGAGGATTGGAAGAGCGCGATCCCGAAGTCCACGATCTTCACCTCGCCCTCCGCGCTCACCCGGACATTGGCGGGCTTGATGTCGCAGTGGACGATGCCGTTGCCGTGAGCGTGGGCCAGTCCCTCACAGATCTGCCGGAGGACGTCGATCTTCCACTCCACCGCCAGCGGCCGCTTCTCCTGGATGATCCGCTCCAGGTCGATCCCCTCCACGAGCTCCATGGCGATGTAGGGCTGGCCCTTCTCTTCCCCCACGTCGTAGACGGTCACGATGTTGCGGTGCCGGAGTCGCCCGGCCGCCTGGGCCTCGCGGACGAAGCGCGCCGTCAACTCGGGGCCGTCGGACTCGCGGGGCGACACGGTCTTGAGGGCCACCTTGCGCTGGAAGACGGGATCGAGCGCCTCGTACACCGTGCCCATGCTTCCCCGGCCGATGACCCGCCGCACCTGATACTTGCCGATGCTCTCCACGTTTCGCGCTCGCATTGTACGCTCGTGCTATCGTCGCCCGGAGGGTGATGTGGTCGTCGGTCTCGGCGTGGATCTCGTGGAGCTCGGCCGCGTCGCCAAGGCGCTCGACCGCTGGGGTTCGCGCCTGGTCGGCAAGCTGATGGACGCGGAGGAGGCCGGACGCTTGCCCCCGGCCGCGCCCGCGCGGGCCCAGGCGCTCGCCCTCGCCATCGCGGGCAAGGAGGCGGCGAGCAAGGCGCTCGGCACCGGCTGGAGCCGCGGCGTGCGCTGGCGCGACGTGGAGGTCCGGCTTCGTCCCGAGGCCGCGGTCGGCCTGCGAGGCGGGGCGGCGGCGCGGGCTCGAGCGCTCGGCTCGAGCGGGCGCACGTGGGCCCGCCTGGAGCTGCGCGAGGAGCTGGCCGTGGGGGAGGTCCGCCTCCTCTCATGAGGTGGGTCCCCGAAGAGCCCTGGGTCCGCAACCAGTACGTGATGGTGGCCACGGTCTTCGTGGTCTTCACCGGGTTTGCGTTCGTCCTGCCCTTCCTCCCTCTCTACGTCCGGAAGCTCGGTGTGCAGGGCGACGACGCCGTCGCCCTCTGGTCGGGCGTGCTCGTGGGCGTGTCGCCCCTGATCGCCGGCCTGATGGCCCCCATCTGGGGCCGCCTCGCCGACCGCCACGGTCAGAAGCGCATGGTGCTGCGCGCCCTCGTGTCGTACGTGTTCCTCCTCGCGCTGTCCGCCGCCGCCACCCGCGTGGAGCACCTGCTCGTGCTGCGCATCGGCGTCGGGTTCTTCGGCGGGATCGGCCCCCTGGGGCTCGCGATGGCGACCTCGCTCGCGCCCCGCGACCAGACGGGACGCGCGGTGGGCCTCGTCCAGGCGGCGCAGATCATGGCCGCGGCCGTGGGCCCTCTCACGGGGGGCTTCCTCGCCGACACCATCGGCATCCGCTCGACCTTCCTGGTGACGGCCGCGCTGTGTGCGGCCGCGCTATGGCTGGTCGCGCGCTACTACCGGGAGGGCGGGGCCGCCGCTCCGGCCGCCGCGGCGGTGCCGGGCCGGACGGCGGCCCTCCTGCGCCAGCGCGGCGTCCTCGCCCTGCTCGTGGTGCTGTTCCTGGTCAACTTCGTGGGCCGCTCCTTCACCCCGATCCTCCCGCTTCACCTCCAGCGGCTCGCGGTGCCGGCGGCCAGCCTGGGCCTCGCCACGGGCGTCCTCATCTCCGCGTACTCGGTCGCGGCGGCGGTGTCGTCGACGGTGCTGGGCAATGCCACCCGCCGGTTTCCTCCCCTCGCACTGCTGGCGGTCAGCCTCGCCGCGGGGGCGGCCACCGTTCTTCCCATGGCGCTCATCTCGGGCTTCACGCCGTTCCTGGTGCTGGCCCTGCTCCTCGGCCTCGCTTCGGGCGGCGCGCTCACGCTCTGCTACACGATCGGGGGCCTCATGGTCCCGTCCGACCAGCGCGCGACGGCCTTTGGCTTCTTCTCGGGGGCCGCGCTGTTCGGGGGCGCCATCTCGCCGACCATCGCCGGTCTGCTCGCGCACTGGGACCTGCGCGGGATCTACTACCTGGACGCCGCCCTCTTCGTCCTCCTCACCGCGGGCCTGCTGGCCGCCGGCGTGGCGAGGGCGATCGTGCCGTCGCGCGCCGGAGAGGCGTGAGGTAGCATGGCCCGTACGATGAGCACGCGCCGTTGGAGCGCCCGCAGGGAGCGCCTCCTCTCCGCCCGAGCGGAATTCATTTCCGCGACGGCGGAAAACCAACGACGAGCGCTCCCGAGCCCGCGCCGCCTTCGACAGCCTCTTCCGCAAGCGGTAGCACTCCGGACGGCCAACGCAGAATCCGCAGAGGACCGCAGAGAACGGGATGACAAGAAGCGAGAACAACGGCAGCGAGCGGCGGATTCACTCCGCCGCGAGCGGCATGGGGGGGAGCGCGAATGCGCGCGGGGGGTGCTCATGTGCTCGTACCCCCCCGTATTGACTTGAACGCACCGCTCGCAAATCTAAAATCCGCGATCAGGGGCAGGTGGTCGGAGGCGACGAGGGCGGTGCGCGTGCGGTGGAGGGCCAGCCGCTCCAGCTCCAGCGAGTCGTCGTGATAGATGTGATCGAGGTGCATGAAGGGCAGCAGCCCCGGATACGTGCGCTTCCGCCGGAGGTGCTTGCGGATGTCCACGCTCTTCAGGTGCGAGCCGAGGAGGTGCGTCGTGAGGCCGGGCGCCCACTCGTTGAAGTCCCCGAGCATGATGCGCGGCCCGGTGAGCTGCTCGTTGCGGAGGATCTCCATGTCCGTGAGCCGGCGGCCCTGGTGGCGCCGCTCGATGTAGTCGGTGCCCAGGTGGACGTTGAAGACGTGCACCAACGCGCCGCCGATGTCGACGTCGATGTGCAGGCAGCCCCGCCGCTCGAAGCCCTCCACGCTGAGGTCGTAGTTCTTCACCGCCTGCATCGGGAAGCGGGACAGGACGACGTTGCCGTAGGCGGCCCCCCGCAGCTTGCGGTTCTCGCCCAGGCAGAACTTCAGGCCCATCTCGTCGGCGATGTAGCGCGCCTGGTGCTTGTCCTTCGCCGCCTCGTCCCGCGACACGACCTCCTGGAGCGCGATGATGTCCGCCTCGACCTCGCGCAGCACGCCGACGATGCGGGCCGGACGCGTGCGGCCGTCGAGGCCGCGGCAGCGGTGGACGTTGTAGGTGACGACGCGGATCCGGTCCACGGCTACTGCTGCCGCTCCAGCAGCCAGCCGAGCAGCTCGTGGCCGCGCTCGACGAACGGCCGGCGCCGCCAGGTCTGGTAGTTGACCTGCCGGCTCTGGGCCACGTCGCGCGCGAAGTCCGCCTCCAGGCGCCCGGCCAGCTCCGGGCAGTAGGCGGCGAGGTTCACCTCGTCGTTGAGGCCGAAGGAGCGGTTGTCGAAGTTCGTGGACCCCACGACGCTCCACGCCCCGTCCACGATGAGCACCTTGGCGTGGACCATCGCGGGCTGGTACTCGTAGATCGAAGCCCCCGCCCGGAGCAACTCGCCGTAGAGGCGGCGGCTGGACCGCCGGGTCAGGAGGTGGTCGGCATGCCGCCCGGGCGTGATGATCACCAGCTCCACGCCGCGCTCGCGGATGGCGCGGATCAGCTCGGACCGGGCGCTGCGGTCGGGCAGGAAGTAGGGGGTGGTGACGTGGATCGAGCGCTGGGCGGAGGCGAGCAGGGTCTGGTAGAGCATGCGGTTGCGCGTGGAGCGGCCGAACGTGGGAGAGCTGCCCACGATCATGGCCTCGGTCGGACCCTTCGCGGCGGAGCAGGGAAAATAGCGGCTGTCGAAGAGGATCCGGCCCGACGACTCGAGCCAGTTCTCGGCGAAGACCGATTGCATGTCACGCACGATGTCGCCTTCGACGCGGAACATCGTGTCCCGCCAGCGCAGCTGCTTTCGGGAGCCGTGGCCGTGTGGCTTCAACCAGTGGTCCGCGAAGCCGGCTCCCCCGAGGAACCCGACCTTCCCGTCGATGATGAGCAGCTCGCGGTGGGTGCGGTTGTTGATGCGCGGCAGGTTGCGCCACCCGATCGGGTGATAGAACTCGACGTGGCCCCCGGCCTCGATCAGGGGCGCGAGATACTTGCGCGTCGTCAGGAAGCAGCCGACGGCATCGAGGACGACGCGCACCGCCACCCCGGCCGCGGCCCGCTCGGCCATCGCCTGCAGGAAGCGGCGCGTGACCTCGCCCCGCTGGAAGATGTACGCCTCGAGATGAACGCTGTCGCGCGCCTCGCGGATGGCCTCCAGCTCCGCCTCGTAGAAGATCTCGCCGTTGGGGAGGACCTGAACCCGGTTGCCCGGATGGAGCGTGCTGCCGGCCAGCGCGCTCAGGGTGAGTCGAAAGGGCTCCGAGTCGAGGGGATCGGACGGGGGCCGGCCCACGCGGTAGGGCAGGCCCCGCTCGAAGAGCGCGAAGTACAGCATGAGCAGGAGGAACGCGATCGTGAGCCACTGCAGGCCGATGAAGAACGCGGACTCCATGAGGACAGGTTAGGGTGCGTTCGGCGCTGCCGTCAAGGAGCGGCGGATGACGGAGGGCGAGGAAGGGCGGACGCCGAGGCCACGCGATTGCGGCCGGCCTGCTTGGCCGCGTAGAGGGCGCGGTCGGCGGCCGCGATCAGGGACTCCTCGTCCTTGCCGTCGGAGGGCCACACGGCCGCGCCCAGGCTCACCGTGACGGAGAGCCGCGCCCCCTCGAAGACGAGCTGCGCCTTCTCGACCGCGCCCCGCACGCGCTCGGCCAGCCGGACCGCTCCCGCCTCCTCGGTGTTGGGAAGGATGAGCGCGAACTCCTCGCCTCCGAAGCGGGCGGCCTCGTCGGCGCGGCGGAGGTGATGCTCGACGACGAGGGCGGTGTGGCGGAGCACGGCGTCGCCCGCCGGGTGGCCGAACGTGTCGTTGAGCTTCTTGAAGTGGTCGATGTCGAGGAGCACGAGGCCGAGCCGGCCCTTCTGGCGGTCCGCGCGCCCGAGAGCGTGGCGGAGCTGATCATCGAAGGCGCGCCGGTTGTAGAGCCCGGTGAGCCCGTCCCGCATGGCCATGTCCTTGATCCGGTCCTTCATCTGGATGGTCGAGAGCGCGGCCGCGGCCTGATTGGCGAGGACGCCGAGGACGCGGCTCGCGGCGGCGTCGAACGCGCCCCGGCGGCCCATGAGCATCAGCGCGCCCAGGGTGCGGGTGCTCGCCTTCAAGGGTACGGCCAGCAGCGACTCCGCGCGGCCGAAGCCCTCGTCGAGGACCAGGATCGGCATCCGGTCCTTGTGACCGGCGACGTTGTCGAGGAGGTAAGGGTCCTCGCCGCTGCGCAGGACCCAGGCGGCCCAGGTGCGCTCGGTCACGGCCACCTCGCGACCCTCGAACTCCCCCGCCCAGCCGTGAGCCTCTTCCACGACGTAGCGTGTCTCCGCCTCGTCCTCGATGACGACCGCCGCCGCCTCCAGCGGCACGAGCTGGCGGGCGGAGCGGATGAGGAGGCGGCACACCTCGTCACGCTCGGTGAGAGCAGCCAGGTCGCGTGACACGACGTAGACGGCCTTGAACTCCTGGCCCAGCTCCTCGCGACCGAGCGCGGCCCTGGTGCGAAGGATGGCGTCGGCCGCCATCGCCGCGAACGACTCCAGCAGCTCGTGCGCGCCGCCCGTGAGGGCCTGGATCTCCAGCATGTCGGCCACGAGCACGCCGTAGACCACATCGGCCGTCCACACGGGCACCGCGAGCAGCGAGCCGATACGGACCTCGCTCTTGTAGTACGGGAGCGACCATAGCAGGCGCTTGAAGTCGGTCGCGTAGAAGGCGGCCCGGCGGTCGAGGACGAACGCGAAGGGGTCTTCGCGGAAGCTCACGACGCTGCCCTGCACCAGGGTCTCGGGACCGTCGGCGGCCCGGAGGACGGCGGCCTCCCGTTGCTGGTCCAGATCGAAGTAGACGGCGGCGTGCGCGCCGAGCGAGACCCGGGCCAGCCGCACGAGCCGCGCGAGGGCCTCGTCGAGCTCGGCCACCCGGTCCACCTGCCGCGCCCGGCGTCCCTCCTCCGAGACCTGTCGCAGGTTGTGGGCCGCCGTGCTCAGGCGAGGCGGCGGTCCCGACGCGTCACCGTCGTCGAGCTGGCCGATGCCGTGGCGAAGACGCGCCAGCTCGGCCAGCGCGGCTCCGAGCCGCCGCTTCTCGCCGGTGAGCGCCTGGTGAACGCCGAGGGCGAGGGCCGCGTAGCCGAGGCTCGCCGCCACCGCTCCCTCCCACGCCTGGAACGACGAGGCGGCGGCGTCGGCCACCGCCATGGCCGCGGCGAGGGCGGCGACGCCGAGGGCGACGGGCGGGCTCTCCGCGACCGCCACCGACGCCACCACGAGCGCCATCAGCGGCCAGACCGGCCAGCCCCATCTCTGCACGAGCTGCCCGAGCCCGTCCAGGCAGAGGACGAGGAACGCGTAGAAGGCGAGCTGCTCGGCCGTGCCGCGCCCGCGCAGGCTGGCGAGGATCCCCGTGCCCACGGCTCCGAACGCGAGGGCGAGGGCGAGGGTGGCGCTCACCCACGGCGGCGCGCCCGGGGCCAGGGGCCGCCAGCACGCGGCCACCGCGAGGAGGGCGGCGACGCCGAGCCCGACCTGGCCCGCGCGCCAGCGGACGCGCAGGTCGAGGATCGGTCCGGGGGGACGGGACGTGGCGCCGGCCGCACCGATGCCGCGGCGGGACGGGTCGCTCTGCTCGCGGCCCGTCGCGGCGGGCGTGGTCAGCCGGCCTCCCCGTCGCGGCCGAGCACGAGAGCGTAGGCCAGGAGGTCTTCCTCCGTGAGGCCCAGCCGCTCCAGGTGGGCGTAGTAGTTGCGCACGCCGTCCCGGTGCTGCGAGACCATCGCCTTCTTCTCCCGCACCCCCTTCACGAGCCGCAGGAGGAGCTGGACCAGTCGCGGCGTGACCTCGATACCCTCCGCCGCCAGCTCCTCGCGATGCCGGTTCAGCACCGCCTCGATGGCCATGGCTCCCGAGTGCTTGCCGAACAGGAAGCGCATCCGGCCGCCGACGCTCTCCGGCTCGATCACCTGGTAGATCGCGGGGTGGATCGTGATGCCGGCGGTGTGGATCCCGGTCTCGTGGCTGAAGACGTTGTGGCCGATGATCGGCTCGGTGGCGCCCACCGGGATGCCGCTGAACTCCTCGACCTTCCTGCGCAGCGGCCACAGCATGTCGTACCGGAAGCCCGGGAGGGTCACCCCGTAGAGCTCCTTCAGGATCATGACCGTGGTGTGCAGGGGGGCATTGCCCGCGCGCTCGCCGATGCCGTTGACGGTGCAGGTCGGGATGGTCGCTCCGTGGTGAAGGGCACGCACGGTGTTGTACGCGCCGAGCCCGAAGTCGTTGTGGAAGTGCACGACCAGGGGCTTGTCGGGGAAGGCGGCCACCAGCCTGGGAATGTAGTAGTCGACGCCCTCGGGAGCGAAGAACCCCACCGTGTCCGGGAACGAGTAGCGGGTGCCCCCGGCCTGATAGCAGGCGCGGGCCAGCTCGATGAGGTAGTCCACGTCGGCGCGGGAGCCGTCCTCCCCCCCGAACTCGACCTCCGCCACGCCGCGCTCCCGCGCGTGCCGGATGGCGGCGGTCGACATCCGGATGTTGGCCTCCCGGTAGAACGACACGGGCAGGTCGCGCCACTCCTCCGGCCGGCGGCCCTCGAGCTGCAGCAGGGTCTTGCCGATCTTGTACTTGAGGTGGAGGTCGGATCCGGAAGTGAAGATGAAGAACGTGCAATCGGACGGCTTCGCCCCCATGTGCCGGAGCGTCTCCAGGGTCACGTCGATGTCGCGGGCGTTGGACCGGCACATCACGATGATCTCGAGGTCGGCGCGGATGCGGCCCTTCGCCTTCCCCTCGAGTATCAGCTCGAGCGCGCGCCGCTCGGAGGGCGCGGCGGACGGAAAGCCCATGTCGATGATGTGGACGCCGGCGTCCGACAGCATGCCCGCGAGCTCGTACTTCTGCTCGGGGGTGAACGCCACCCCGGGCGTCTGCTCGCCGTCGCGCAGCGTGGTGTCGTAGAGACGGAACTCCCGCGCCCGCGCGAACGTGGTCCCGGCGGTGAAACGGGTGGGGGGAGCGATCAGGGTCTCGAGCGGCTCGCGCAGATCGACCATCGCCGGCGCCACGGCGATGATAACAGACGTGGGGGGTGCGGGCGGCGCACCCCCCTTCCTGTTTTTCAGTAGTTGTAGTTTTTGTAGTTCAGGAACTCGTCGCGGCTAATGACGCCGTCGCCGTTCCGGTCGTAGTCCGCGAAGGACTGGGCGGTGCCGTTCCACTCGCGGCGGGAGATCACGCCGTCGCCGTTGCGATCGAGTCGCCGGAACTCGTCCTCGGCGGTCGGGTTCGCGCCCTGCGCGCCGCGGTACTCGTCGGCGCTCAGGCGACCGTCCGCGTTGCGGTCGAGCCGGTCGAACTCGGCAGGGTCGTAGGGCCACTCGTGGCGCTCGATGTATCCGTTGCCATTGCGATCCAGCGCGCGGAACTGGGACATGACGTAGGAATTGTCGTAGGGGCCACCCAACGTCTGCTCATAGACGACCGGCGCGTTCAGGTATTCGTTCAGCGTCACCACGCCGTCGCCGTTGCGATCGACCGTGCGGAATGGGACCGACTCCCGCCACTCGCTGGGGGAGATCACGCCATCCCGGTTGCGGTCCATCTGCGCGAAGCGGTCTTCCAGGTCCTTCCTGCTCAAGCCGTATCCGTAACCGTTCTGGTCCGCGACCGGCTGGTTCAGGTACTCGTCGAGCGTGATCCGGTTGTCGCCGTTGCGGTCGACCGCGTCGAAGGGCAGCGGCTCTCCCCGCCATTCGCCGCGGGTGATCACGCCGTCGTGGTTGCGGTCGAGCTGCGCGAAACGGCGCTCCGCCGTCGTGCCGTAGCCGTAATTCTTGGGCTGGTTCAGGTACTCGTCGATGGTGATGCGGTTGTCGCCGTTGCGGTCGACCACGTCGAACGGCAGGCTCTCGCCCCGCCACTCGTTGCGGCGGATGAAGCCCTTGTTGTTCTGGTCCAGCTCGCCGAAGCGCGCCTCGAGGCTGCCCACCGGAAGCGGGTTGGCAAACTCCTCGCGCGTCACCACGCCGTCATGGTTGCGGTCCAGGCGGGCGAAGGACGCCGGCGCCAGGTCGGACCGCCACTCGCTGCGTTCGATGACGCCGTTGCCGTTGCGGTCCATCATGGAGAACGCGTCGGGCGCCGCCTGGGGGGCGGTCGGAGGCGCCGCGGCCACCGGGGGCGAGTTCTCGTTGCCCTGCCGATAGCGGTTGACGAACTCGTCGAAGCTCAGCACGCCGTCGCCGTTGGCATCCATGGCGCGGAAGTTCCCCGGGTGTCCGCCATACTCCTCCAGCGTCAGGACACCGTCGTGGTTCTTGTCGAGCTCCCGGAACCTCTGCGCGCGGGTCTCGGAGAGCTGGTCCATGGCCGCGACGGGCGCCGCCAGCATCGCCGCTGCCGTCAAGGCCCGCATCCAATGAATTCGCATATCAGACCTCCAGCACGGGATGAACCGGGGCCATTGCCCCATGGATCGAGAAGCAACATCGGTGCCAGCGGACGCGGCGGCGCGGATCCCCAGTAGAATAGGGCCCCCATGGATCCCCTTATCGCCCGCGCTGTCGAGGATTACGACCGCCTTCTCAAAGACGAGAAGGAGCTGGTCGAGGAGATGGAAGACCGGCTCTTCGAGCGGATGCGCCAGGCCAAGCTCACATTCGGGGGACGGGTGCTGTGTCCATTCCTGAGGCCGAACTTCGTCTCGCCCGAGGTCTACGAGCAGGTCCGGGGTGTCTGCCGTGGCATCCTCGGCGCGATCGAGAAGGCGGAGGCGCGCCTGGGGACGGAGCTGTGGGACCGCGTCGACCTCACGCCGGAGGAGCGGGAGCTGATGGCCATCGAGCCCGGCTACCGGCGCTCATCGCCCACCTCGCGCCTGGACGCGTTCCTCACGCCGTCGGCCTATCAGTTCGTGGAGCTGAATGCCGAGAGCCCGGCCGGCATCGCCTACGCCGAAGCGCTGAGCGACCTCTTCCTCGACCTGCCCGTCATGCAGAAATTCCAGGAGCGCTGGACGGTGCCGCGATTCCGCGCCCGGGAGCGGCTGCTGGAGACGCTTCTCGAGTGCTACCGCGAGGCCGGGGGCCAGGAAGAGCATCCCACGATCGCCATCGTCGACTACGCAGACGTGCCGACACGGACCGAGCACCTCCTCTTCCGGGACTTCTTCGCGGAGAAGGGGCACCCGACCTTCGTATGCGACCCGCGCGACCTCACCTTCGAGCGCGGAGCGCTGCGCTACGAAGGCCGGCTCATCGACATCGTGTACAAGCGGCTTCTCGTCAACGAGTTCCTCGAGAAGGTGGACCAGCTGCAGCCCCTGCTCGAGGCGGCCCGCAAGCGCGCGGTGACGATGGTCAATCCTTTCCGCTGCAAGCCGCTGCACAAGAAGGCGATCTTCGCCGTGCTCACCGACGACGATCTCCAGGGCCTCTTCAGCGACGAGGAGCGCGGCGCGATCGCGCGGCACGTGCCGTGGACGCGGCGGGTCTCGGAGGAGCGGACCCGGCGCGACGGAGCGGACGTCGACCTGCCCGCCCACATCCGCGAGCATCGGGAGAGCCTCGTCATGAAGCCCAACGACGAGTACGGCGGCAAGGGCGTCTTCATCGGGGCCGAGATGTCGGAGTCCGACTGGGAGGCGGCGCTCGCCGAGGCCCTCCGCTCCTCCTACGTCGTGCAGGAGAAGGTGGAGCTGCGGCGCGAGGCCTTCCCGGAGCTGGGACCGGAGGGTCTGCGGACGCGCGAGCTGGTCGTGGACCTCGATCCCTTCATCTTCCAGGGAGAGGTGGAAGGGTTCCTGACGCGGCTCTCCGGCACCTCGCTCGCCAACGTGACCTCGGGCGGGGGGCAGGTCCCCGCCTTCGTCGTCACCCCCCGCTGACCCGCGTGCGTCCGTGGCGCGCACTCGCCCGGATGGTCCTGCTGCTTCTGGGCCTGACGGGCCTCGCGTTCCTCTACGTCATGCTCGTGCCTCCGCGGACCCTGCCGCGCCGAACGCGCCCGAAGACCGCCGCGCTGCCGGCGCTGGAGAACGCGTGGACCGAATACTCGCAGGCCCTCGCCGATCTCGGGCGCGAGCCGGCGCCGGCGTGGCTGAGCGAAGACACCAACGTCGTGGGGCTGACCGCGGACCAGCGCGCGTACCTGGCGCGCCACCTCGAGGCGCTGGCCCACCTGCGGGTGGGCTCCACGCGGGCCCGATTCGAATACTTCGAGGAGGCGCCGACCATCACCACCCCCGTGCCCGACCTCCAGCGCCTGCGCCAGCTCGCCGAGCTGGCCGCCGCGGAAGCCCGGCGGCTGCGCGATGCCGGCGACGCGGGCGGAGCGCTCGAGCTGGAGACGACGGCCTATCACTACGGCACGGACCTCGCTCAGCTCGACGCCGGCCTGCTCTTGCCCATCACCGCCGCCGGCTGCCGGCGGAGCGCCGCGGCGGCGCTGTTCGCTTCGTTGGGCAAGGAGGCCCCGGCCGCGTCGGTGGCTCGCGCCGCGCGCACGGTGGCGCTCGAAGACAGCCGGATGCCGAGCGCCTGGCAGGCGACCGACTCCGAGTGGCGCCTGATCGCCCGCACCGTGGAAGACGGCTTCCTGGGTCCGCAGGCGGGCCCCCCCGGCCCGAGCGCCTTCCGCCTGCGGGTGTTCGCAAGCTTCCAGCGCCAGCACGACGCCGTCCTCGAAGAAGCGCGGCCGCTCCTCGAGTCGTGGGACTTTCCCGGCCTGGAGAGCCTGGACGAGCGGATGCTGCGCAGCCTGGCGTCGCGGGCCGCGCCCTGGCGCGGCGTCTTCCTCGTCGACAACATGGCGGCACGCATCACGGCGGGCGTGGTCGCTCCGCTGAGCCGCCCCGCCCGACTGCTCTACGCCGACCGCGCCAACGGCGCCGCCTTCCAGCTCCTCGCCGCCGGCCGCGCCTGGCAGCTCTCTCACGGCCGGCTTCCCGCCGATCCCGCCGACGCCCTCGCCGAGGCCGGCCTCCGGCGGCCGCTCGATCCCGTCACGCGGCGTCCCGTCGGCTACC
>Ga0207684_10001602_pt1 | contig 24043 bp, 33 predicted proteins | sample KBSK5501metaG_FD_184342 | JGI IMG/M metagenome (GOLD analysis project Ga0207684, IMG submission 184342) | Corn, switchgrass and miscanthus rhizosphere microbial communities from Kellogg Biological Station, Michigan, USA - KBS K5-50-1 metaG... | ecosystem: Host-associated > Plants > Roots >...
CGGTATACATCAATGCCTTTTGCATTATATACACCTCCGCTGATATCGCTCACAGCAACAACCCTGCAGCCTAGTTCATGAAGCAAGCGTGCCGAGATGCTGCCCACATTACCAAATCCCTGGACCGCTACTGAACAATCTTCTGGCCGCATTCCCAGGTCATGCATGGCCTCAATCGCTACAAACTGTACTCCTCGCGCAGTGGCCTCTAATCGACCTTCACTACCACCAATGGCCAGAGGTTTTCCAGTAATCACGGCGGGGATAGAAAAGCCTTTGTGCATTGAAAACGTGTCCATCATCCAGGCCATGATCTGCGGATTGGTATTCATATCCGGGGCAGGAATATCACTATCGGGTCCAATTAAGATAGAAATTTCTGTGGCATACCTTCGGCTCAAGCGCTCGAGTTCACTACGTGACAACTTATGTGGATCACAGATCACACCACCTTTTGCTCCACCAAAGGGAATACCTACAACCGCGCACTTCCAGGTCATCCACATCGCTAGAGCGCGCACTTCATCGAGGGAAACCTCGGGACTAAAACGTATACCGCCTTTAGCAGGACCGCGATTGATATTGTGCTGTACCCGGTATCCCGTAAACATTTCCACATCCCCATTGTCCATTCGTACCGGAAAATTAACGATCAACTCACGTTTAGGTTTACGCAAAATAGCCCGCATTGCTTGCGAAAGCCCCAGACGATCAGCCGCTTCATCAAACTGCGCGATCGCCATATCATAGGGATTAACGATATCGATAGCCATAGAAAAATACCTCCTGTCTCATGTCCTGTGCCCAGGCCATACATGCTGCTACGCATACTGAAGCACCATCGCTTCACTTCCTACACGCTTGCGTTCTACAAACACGCTACACTGACGCAACGAACAATGATGTTCTAACAAACGGTCGACATAGACGAAAGCCCGCCGGGGAATTCAGGCGGGCCTGCATTTGTTCTGCTAACCTCAGTATAACACCTTACAAGGGGGACTTTCAAGGAAGAGATAACTTAATGTTGTTCCAGGTACACATCCGACCAATCGCCGAAGTACAGCCCTGTATTATTCAGACTGACTCCATGCACCCAGGGCGGAATAATTGCTGACATGGCCTGGTGATCGAGAGGTAACCAGCCAACATCGGAAATTGCAATCTGCTCAGCCTGGTTATAGAGCTGTATGCGCGCATCTCCCGTCGTTTGCTCGGCCTGTGTAACTGTCTGATCGAAACGGGGATTGTTCCAATCCCCGCTGTTATTAGAGGCTGTTGAAAACAGATTCAATGTCAGCCAGTCATATGGGTCAGGGAAATCCGCACTCCACTGGGTAAAACCGAATTGCACCTGGTGATTGGCAGTCTCGGTATTATAGGCATTTAGTTCTACTGGCAACAACTTCACTTGAATCCCTAACGCAGATTGCCACATCTGTTGCAAAGCAGACGCCTCAGACTGAGACACTTGTGAGTTAGGAAAGGAGAAGGTGACCGGTGGAACCTTACTTACATCCGGATATGCAGATTGCAAAGCAGCCAGCGCTTTACTTCTATCGTATGCCAGTCCCTGGTAATTGGGTTGATAGCCCGGCATACCAGGTGGAATAATCGTGGGAGCAGGAATTGCTGCACCTTTAAAGATCGCCATCGCCAATGTTTCTTTGTCTGTAGCGTAAGCAAAGGCTTGACGCACTGCCGCATTGTTAAAAGGCGCCATCTTATTGCTAAAGAAAAGCAGGTCAGTTTGCAGCAATGATTCGCTGGTATAGCCAGGCATACCTTTCGCACCTGATAGGTCCGTTGGCTCAATATTCCACACAAAATTGTACTGTCCAGCCTGGTAAGCCTTGAATGCCGTTGATTGATCATTAACAAAAAGCATATCAACTTCTGTCAACTTCGTTTTAGCACCATGCCAATTGGGATTGGGAACCAACACCATCTTTATATTATGGTCCCACTCCTTCACCATGAACGGACCAGTACCTATACCATTTCCCGCCGCGTGGTTCACCCAGTCCGTCTGCCCGTACTGATTAATAACCGTTTGATTCAGTGGGAAAGCAATTGAGTTTGCCATTATTTGCAAGAAATAGGCTGCTGGTAGCTTTAAAGTGATCTGCAAGGTGTTATTATCGATTGCTTTAACCCCTGTCAGAGTCCTGGTTTTGCCGTTACTAACGTTATCTGAACCAACGATAGGGCCTAAAAAGAACGATGCTATTGGTGATTTTACATCTGGAAGCAGCGCCCTGGTCAATGTGTATACATAAGTTTGCGCAGTTACAGGAGTTCCATCCGAAAATGTAATCCCTTGCTTCAGTGTAAAGGTGTAAACCTTGTTGTCAGGAGAAATAACCCACGTGGCCTGGTCAGGCACAACATTTAAATTTTTGTCAAATTTCACCAGGCCAGTATAGATCATACCTACAGCAATAGCCGAGTTGGAATCTGGCCCTAGTGCCGGATCAAGCACTCCGATATCACGCGTACCGACATTGGGAAAAGTTAATACCTGGCTAGAAGCCAGTGCAGGCGTTGAATTTGTTATTGGAGTAGTCGTGCTAGCTCCGCCACAAGCTGCCAGGATAACCATCAATGTGCTTAGGAGCAATAAGGTAGCGGGAAACCTATTCGAGTGTCTCGAGTAAAGTTGATTACTCACTAATTACCTCACTTTCTGAAGAAAGCAACAGAGAGGTGGCTGCAAGAAAGGTTAAGCTGACAGGTATTGTAGTATACCATCTACCACAGTTCAAGCAGCAAATGTACTTCTATGTTTCATGAGCTGGATTGCTTCATCTTATCACACTTGGCTTCAGGATGAATACAGATTGGCTGTCGCTAAACGTGGACAAACAGCCAGAAAAACGTCTATAATAATGTGAGAAAACATTCTGTTCAACGGCGAGCAGGAGGAGAAAATATGCATATTCGTGTGATTGGCGTCCCAATGGATTTAGGCGCGGATCGGCGTGGCGTAGACATTGGAGCCAGCGCAGTCCGCTACGCAGGTCTAAATGACCAGCTACGTCACCTCGATTTTGAGGTACTCGATATAGGAAACATCGTTGTACCCCAACCCGAAAGTCAGCCCATCGGCAATACCCATTTGAAATACCTCGAACCAATCGTAAAGGTGGCCGAAGAGTTGGCTGATACAGTAACATCAGCCCTCAAAGCAAACGAGTTTCCCCTTATTCTTGGAGGCGATCACAGCATCGCTCTCGGGTCCATCACTGGCGTTACCCGCGTTCACAAAGATTTAAGTGTATTATGGATCGATGCTCACGCGGATTTTAATACCGAGGAGACAACTCCTTCTGGGAATATCCACGGCATGATCCTGGCGGCTCTTGCTGGCCTGGGAAACAGCCAACTCACCGGCGTTGGTGGATGGGCACCTAAACTCGATCCAAAAAAGATTGTCATTGTTGGTGCACGTGATCTTGACCTGGGCGAGCGCGAACTTTTACGCACACATCACGTCCACATCTTTTCTATGTCTGATATCGATCAACGTGGTATCTCTGATATTATGCACGAAGCTCTGACCATAGCAGGAAAAGCCAGTGACGGCATTCACCTGAGCCTCGATATGGATGCACTCGACCCCGTACATGCACCCGGCGTTGGTACTCCAGTACGAGGTGGTTTAACCTATCGAGAAGCTCACCTGGCGATGGAACTCATCGCTGATTCTGGTCGCCTGATTGGGATGGACGTTGTTGAAGTGAACCCAATTCTCGATCGAGAAAACGCGACCGCGCTGCTTGCGGTTGAACTTGTCATGTCAGCCCTTGGAAAGAAAATCATCTAGGCAAGAAGGGCGCTAGGTCTGAATGACCTAGCATATTACCTCTTGCCGGGAGAATGAGGGGATGTTACTTGACAATCTCATGTTAATATATGAGAAACTAGAAAAGGAGGAGAGTAAGTAGCGTTTGCTACTTGCCAAACATCAAATGGACGCGAAAGAAATCTTTATGAACGGCGAATTCATACCTGCCGAGCAAGGTGTAATTCCTGTCCGCACACATGGGTTCTCCTACGGAACCGGGTGCTTTGAAGGTATTCGTGGCTATTGGAATGAAGAAGATCAACAAGTCTACCTATTCCGTCTGCGAGAGCATTACGAAAGATTCCTTCGCTCTTGCAAGATACTTCAAATCTCGCTTCCTTATACGGTAGCGCAACTTGTTGATCTCAGTATTGAATTGATTAAGCGCAATGGTCAAAGACATGATGTCTACCTGCGGCCAATGGCCTATAAAGGTGATGAGATTATCGGCGTGCGCCTGCATAACCTGAAAGATCATCTTATCATCACATCTGAACCCGTTGGCAACTACATAGATATTAACGGGCTACATTGTTGTGTTTCATCGTGGCGGCGCGTTGAAGATAACGCGATTCCAGCAAGAGCAAAGATCACCGGATCCTATGTTAACTCAGCTTTTGCTAAAAGTGAAGCCATGCAGAACGGCTTTGACGAGGCTATCATGCTCACTCACGACGGTCATGTTTCCGAAGGCAGCGCCGAAAACATTTTCTTGCTGATGAATGGCGAATTTGTCACCCCAGCACCAACCGAGAATATTCTTCTCGGTATTACTCGTGACACAATTATTGAACTTGCCCGTCGCGAATTTGGCAGAATCACTCGCGAACGTCAAGTCGATCGAACCGAATTGTACGTAGCAGACGAAATTTTACTCTGTGGCACAGGCGCACAAATCGCACCTGTTCTTAAAGTGGATCATCGTCCCATAGGCGACGGAACAATTGGCCCGATTAGCAAAGCATTGCAGCAACTTTATTTCGATGTAGTGCGAGGGCATATTCCCGATTACCGGGCACAGTGGTGCACGCCTGTCTACACAACCGTGTCTCAAACAGCTCAACCCACTGGCACAGGCTCAGAGGTATTAGATTAGAGCTTGTTATACTCTTTCAGGAAAGAGATGATATGTTTATATGAGTAAGTTGCTTGCTAGCGCGCTGCATAGCAAATTTACATATCATTTTCACCTGGAAATAGTATTAGTACTCTCTGGAAAGACAAAGAGAGATGCTGCATATCGCGCATCTCTCTTTGTCTTCTGAACACAAGGAAGTATTATTCTTAAAGGCATTCAGAAACGCTGCTGTCGGTGTTCTGCCAACGCTGCTTCGCAGCTACCCTACAGGTCAGGCAGATCGAAAGGCAGCTAGTGCTAGCGCACTCATCTGAATGCAAGGAAGTATTAACGTTTCGTGTACTGTGGAGCCTTGCGAGCACGCTTCAAACCTGGCTTCTTGCGTTCCTTCATTCGTGGGTCGCGGGTCATGTAACCAGCTTTACGTAGAGCTGGTTTCCAATCAGGATTCACGCGCACAAGGGCACGAGCTACTGCGTGACGAATAGCGCCTGCCTGACCACTAGTGCCGCCACCAACCACACGCACCGTCATAGTATACTCATTGTCAAGATCGAGCAAATGCAATGGGGCAGTCATAGTAGACGCAATGGCATCACGCTGTCCAAAATATAGGCGGCTACTTTTGCCATTGACGGTGATACTGCCATCACCATTTGGGTAGAGGCGCACGCGGGCTACAGCCGTCTTGCGCCGTCCCATGCCATAGTAATACTCACCTTTGATGGTATCGGCCAAGGTAGGTACTCCTCTCCTTTAGTTATTCTACTTGGGCAGCCTCTTTTGGCTGCTGCTTCAACAATGCTTCTGGACCTGTCCAGGGGATTGGCTTTTGTGCCTGGTGTGGATGTGTTGGGCCTGCATAAATTTTGAGGTGGGACATAATCTCCGCCCCCAATTTGTTATGCATCACCATGCCCTTTACAGCATGCTGCAAAGCGCGCTCAGGATACTTTCCCTCCAGCGTCTGCCGCAATGTTTTCTTCTTCAAGCCGCCTGGATACTGGCTATGGCGATAATATATCTTTTGATCCAGGCGCCTGCCTGTCACAGCAATCTTGTCAGCATTTATAACAACCACAAAATCACCACTCTGTAGGTGCGGCGTGAATGTTGGTTTATGCTTACCTCGCAGAATCTGCGCGATTTGTGAAGCCAGACGACCCAATACCTGACCCTCAGCATCGATAACATACCACTGAGGTTTCAGGTCGGCGGCCTTGGCACTATACGTCTTCATCATTGTTCGTTCTGCCCTCTTTTGCTTGTCAAAAATTTTCAGGATATGTAACCCGTAACAGGCATAACCCATGCGATGGAGCTACTGAACCGGGATGTGTCTTTTCAGCGCGTTGCACAATAGCGACAAATTCATCGAGACTCAGCCGTCTCTGCCCTACAAGCAACAACGTTCCAACAATCCTGCGAACCATTCCCGTGAGAAAGGCGTCCGCGGTAAAATCACAATAGATAAGTGCATCTTGACGCTTGCAACACGCCTCAAGCATCGTACGAATACAGGAATGCGGCCCCGGTTTCAATGGATTCGTCTCATCAGGACTGCGTCCAAAGGCTCCAAAATCCTTGCGTCCCAACAATAGCTGGCATGCCTCATTCATCAAGTCAACTGCCAGCGGCTGCGAAAGATGGTAACTATACCTTGCGAGCAAGGGTGATGGCGCCACATGGTTCAAGATCGTATAACGATAAGAGCGACTTTTTGCGCTATAACGCGCATGAAAGTCATCAGAGACTTCCTTCATCCACTGCACAGCCACCGAACTGGGTAAAGTTGCATTCATAGCCCGCATCCATACATGCGGAGTCAGTGTTACGTTCGTGCTGAAGTGAATCACTTGCCCATTTGCATGCACTCCTGCATCTGTACGTCCGGCACCGTATACAACAGACATCTCGCTCGAGATACGCTCAATCGCCTCTTCTAGAGTTCCCTGTATTGTCGGCCCATGATCACTCGGTTGGCGTTGAAAGCCGTGATAGTCAGTGCCATCATACTCAATTCCACACGCGAGCTTCATGATACTGCAAAGATCCTAGCCAAGCGCGTTTTAATTCTCCCGCGCTCTTATCTCCATCAATCGTAAAGTAGAAATCGCACGCAAACGACTTTTTAGCACGCTTTCGCTGAGCTATCTCTACACCAGGGCAATTTGCGCCATCTCGGCAGCATCGCCCAAACGTCTGCCAAGCTTTGTAATACGTGTATAGCCACCCGGACGACCAGTATAACGCGGCGCAAGCTCATCAAAAATTTTCTTGACAACCAGTTCATCCGGGAGTGACTTCAAGATTTGACGGCGGGCATGCAACTCTATCACCATTGCCTCGTATGCTGCCTGTAACGCTTCCTCTGCCTCATCCTCGTTTGAAATGATACGAAGCAATTCTTCTCGACGATCCTTAAGCTTTTTCTCCAGGAATCTACGTCCCTTATCAGTCAAAGGCGCCTTACCTTGATCAGCACGTTCTTCATTCGAATGAACCTGCTTTTCAAGCGAGAAGCGACCCCTGCGTGCAAAGGCCAGGATTTGGGCAGCTTTCTCATCATCAGATACAACTGAAGCCAGGTGTTCCTGGGCAGCAAGATGTCCTTTAATAGCAATAGTTATTAACTTTTCAGTTTCACCACGAATAGCACGGGCGCGTGCCTCAGTAGTTTTTATCCGATCATAACGGATAAGTCCCGCCATCAAGTTCCGACGTGCAGAGCGTCGGCGTGGCTCTGGCATACTCATCCGATTACCGGCAACTCGGTGCCTCAACTTAATCCTCCATTTCGTAATCGCCGTCCAGGTCGGCCCCAACAGCGCTGGTACGTGGATTCGGCAGGAAGTTGCGTAAGAGCAATCGCTCACGCAGCTCTTGCAAACTCTTCTCACCAAAGTTTCGCACGCCAAGCAGATCTTCTTCATTCATCGATAATACCTGGCCCACCTTCGTAATATTGCTACGCTTGAGGCAGTTATAGGCACGTACCGAAAGATCAAGCTCCTCAATAGGAGTATCATAAATCTTCTGCGGTATTGGCATACTGCTCAAAGGTGGTTTCTCCGGTTCAGCCAACGTAGCCCTATAGTTGGCGAGCTGCGTAAAGTGGCGCACCAGAATATCGGCACTCTGACGTAAAGCCTCATCCGGCAAGAGCGTACCATCAGTCCAGATATCAAGAACGATTTTATCGTAGTTTGTCATTTGTCCCACACGTGTGTGTTCGACAGTGTAATTCACCTTTTGCACCGGTGTGAAAATGGCATCTATCGGAATCACCCCGATGGGCTGATCTTCCTTTGAATCGGCTGGCACATAACCCCTCCCTGTCTCAACAACCAGTTCCATCTCGAGGCGAGCATCCTCATTATCAAGTGTCGCAATGTAGAGATCAGGGTTGACAATCTCTACAGTACTCGGTGCCATAATATCCACTGCTGTTACTACACGCTCTCCACTCACCTCCAGGCGCATCGAGACTGGATGATCCGAAAAGGAGCGTAGGCGCAGTTTTTTGACGTTCAGCACAATATCTGTAACATCCTCCTTCACATGAGGGATGTCCTGAAATTCATGCTGTACCCCGTCAACACGAATAGAGGTCACTGCTGCGCCAGGGAGCGAAGAGAGTAACACACGCCGCAGTGCATTGCCCAGGGTCATTCCATACCCAGCCTCTAAAGGCTCAATATCATAGCTCGCATAGTTTCCCTGAGTTTTTGTATTTTTAATGCGAGGCAGAGTAATTTCTTCCAAGGTCAAACCTGCCTTTCTTTTCCTACCGTCCTGATCCTGTTCCTAATATAGAAAGAATATTTAGAGACTATACCGGGCATTTCTACCTCTTCCCCCCTGCGACTCTCCTCAAAAGAATACTCGGAAAAGTTGGTAGTCCAAGAGTCCTGGGCCCTGTAACGGCCTTTTCTTGCAGACCGTGAAGGCATATACCCATCTGCTGTTTTACGTATTACCGTTGATAATATTCAACCACCATCTGTTCATCAAACGGTAGCTCTAGTTCTGTTCGCGAAGGTAGCGACATGACACGACCCGTCATCTCATCAATGTTCAGGCTTAACCATGCAGGCACACCTTTTTGCGCCAGCAACAATGCACGCGTCTTGAAGTATTCAAGCCCTTTACTCCGCTCACGTACACTAATCACATCATTCGGTTTAGCAACAAATGAAGGAATATCAGTTTTACGACCATTTACAGCAAAATGACCATGACAAACAAGCTGGCGAGCTTGAGCACGCGAGTCTGCGAAACCGAGACGATACACCAGATTGTCCAGGCGCATCTCCAGAATTTGGAGCAGATTCTCGCCAGTCCTCCCTGGACGGCGAGCTGCTATATCAAAGGTTCTGCGGAACTGGCGCTCCAACAAACCATAAGTGCGCCGCACCTTCTGTTTTTCACGTAATTGCAACGCATAGCCAGAAGCTTTGCGTGGTCGACCCGTACCATGTTGTCCTGGCCGGGTGTTGCGGCGCTCAAGTGTACAATTGGTCATGCACTTGTCGCCCTTTAGAAAAAGTTTTACCCCCTCACGCCTGCACAACCTGCAGACGGGGCCGGTATAACGGGCCATGTAGTTGACTCCTCCTCACACGCACTTCTTATACGCGACGCCGCTTCGGCGGTCGGACGCCATTGTGCGGAATAGGTGTTACATCAGTTATCGAAGTGATATTCAGTCCAGCAGCTTGTAATGAGCGAATCGCCGCCTCACGTCCAGAACCAGGCCCTTTGACGTACACTTCGATCTGTCTCAGGCCATGCTCCATCGCCTTGCGTGCTGCCGATTCTGCTGTGACTTGTGCAGCATAAGGGGTGCTCTTTCGTGAGCCTTTGAAGCCCTGTCCACCAGCGCTTCCCCAGGAGATGACATTACCATTGGGATCAGTCAAAGTAACGATTGTGTTATTAAAAGTTGCCTGGATATGTGCCTGACCACGCGGAATGGACTTGCGTTCACGCCGCCTGGGCCTGCCCGTTGATTTCTTTTTGTCTGCCGCCATACGTTTGCAATACCTCCCCGGCGTTACTTCTTAGCAGTTGCTCTTTTCTTGCCTGCCACAGTTCTCTTAGGACCACGACGTGTGCGCGCATTGGTGCGCGTGCGCTGACCCCGCACTGGCAGATTGCGGCGATGACGCATGCCACGATAAGAGCCGATTTCAATCAGCCGCTTAATGTTCATGTCGACTTCGCGGCGCAAGTCGCCCTCAACCTTATGCTCGCGGTCGATAACCTCGCGAAGGCGGTTGACTTCTTCTTCTGTCAGATTTTTCACCCGTGTATCTGGGTCAATCCGTGTTCGCTCCAGGATCTTTCGACTTGTTGTTAAGCCGATCCCATAAATGTACGTCAGCGAAATCTCCACACGTTTGTCGCGTGGAATGTCAACGCCGGCGATTCTAGCCATCTTTTCCTCCAGTTTCGAGCCTCGCGTTTCAAGTTTAGTCTACACTTGAAACTTGAAACCCCTTCTTAGCCCTGCCTCTGCTTATGCTTGGGGTCTTTACTACAGATAATCATTACAACTCGATTACGCCGAATTACCTTGCAGCTTTCACAACGCGGTTTTACCGAGGCACGTACTTTCATAATTTGCCCTCCTCTCGCTTAATAAAGAAATGGAATAAGATAGATAGGTAGTAAATCCAGTCGCTCAATTTTTCCGTCCTGTCCTTCTACACTACCTACCCTGTCTACTCTCGTCAATAAAGATGCTCATCAGAAGAAATGGAAAAGTGAAAAAGAGGGATACACCGCCTCACGATCTCACACGCCATGTTATGCGACCACGCGTCAGGTCATAAGGCGACAGCACTACCTTCACCTTATCACCCGGCACAATGCGCACGAAATTCATTCGTATACGCCCCGAGAGAACGGCAAGAACCTGGTGTTGTTCATCTATTTCAACCTTAAACATGGCATTAGGGAGGGCCTCAATTACTTTACCCTCTACTTCAATTTCATCCTTCTTTGGCATAGCATCCTTTCTCTAACGACGACTTCAGGAGTAATGATTCCATGATAAAATGGCAGCAGTTGACACTGCTGCAGCCAACTACGAATTATAGCACAAATTTTCATAAAAGTCGAGCGATATTTTTACCACTTTTTACACATTCCTACGAAGTACGCCAGGTTCGTATCACATCCAGAAGTGCTTGTTGCACCTGGTCGATATCCTGGTTGCCATCCACCTCTATCAATTTTTTTTGATTCCCGTAGTAATCAAGCAACTGAAGAGTCTCGTTGAAAAAGATATCCAATCGCTTCTGTACCGCTTCTCCTGTATCATCGGAGCGTTGGTACAATTCACTTCCATCTATATCGCACACGCCAGCTACCCTTGGCGGACGAGTGTATATGTTATAAACGTGCTGGTTTGCTCTACAGATATAACGTCCCGAAAGTCTCTTGAGCAATTCCTCACGATGAACTTGCAAATAAATCGCAAGATCTATCTGTTTTCCAACTCCTTGTAACCCCTTATCCAGGACCTCTGCCTGGGCTAGTGTGCGCGGGAAGCCATCAAACAGCGCTCCTTGCGAGCAACCTGGCTCTTCAAGACGTTTTAGTACCATCGCTACAGTGATATCGTCGGGAACCAGTTCCCCACGATCTATATATGGTTTAGCTTTAAGTCCTAACTCAGTCTTCTCATCAAACGCTTTACGAAAAAGGTCACCACTGGCAATATGAGAAATTCCGAGCGCCTGCGAAAGCATTTCGGCTTGTGTTCCCTTGCCTGATCCCTGTGCTCCGACCAGGATAATATACACGTTTACCCTCCGGTGTTAACCCTTTAAGTGAGAAAGCCCGAATAGTTACGCATTACCATTTGGGCTTCGACCTGTCTGACTGTATCCAGCACTACACCTACCACAATCAAGAGCGCAGCACTACTCAGTAACTGGTTTCCACCCACACGAGCAAAGAAAGGCAAAATCGCTACTGTTCCCAGGAACAATGCACCACCTAACGTTACTCGATTGAGGATATCGTTCAAGTGCTTGCGTGTTGCTTCACCTGGACGATAGCCAGGTATATGGGCACCTTGCTTCTGTAACGTTTCTGGAATATTCTGCTGTTGCCAGACGACATATGCGTAGAAGTACGTGAAAGCAACCACTAACACGAAGTAAATGGCCCAATAGTACCATGTTGACGTATTAGCAATATAGGTTCCAATCCAATTCGCGAAATTGGCCAACCAGTTAGTATTACTGGCCGCCAGGTATTGGGCCAAGACTGCCGGAAAGATGAGCATAGACTGTGCGAAAATGAGCGGAATCATTCCCGCGCTGTTGACCTGCATCGGAATATATGTCCTCTGTGCAGTACCTACCAGCATTCCTCGCCCTACCATGCGCTTTGTCGGATACTCAATTGGTACACGACGCTGTCCCTGATAGACATAAACTATGGCCAGGATCGTCACCAAACCGATAAGCAAAAAGACTGCTATACTGACAATCCCAATCGTCGAACTCGCTGTAACTCCCTGACTAACCAGGTTTGGAATTCGACTCACAATACCACCAAAGATGATGATTGAGATACCATTCCCGATACCGTTCTCTGTGATCAGTTCGCCAATCCACACCAGAACCATCGTACCCGCCACCAGGGAGAGCACGATTGCCCAGGACTCCAACGCGTACTTCGGATCGAAGAGGCTGAAGTTCGTCAGCACACCGTAGCGCACAAAAATCGCTGTATTGCCAAGAGCCTGTAAGAATGCCAGTGGCACCGTGACGATACGCGTGATCTGGCTGAACCGCAAGCGTCCAGCTTCACCCTCACGATTCATATTCTCTAAGGCAGGAATAATTGGCATTAAAAGCTGCATCACAATAGTCGCGGTTATATATGGATAGACCCCTAGCGCAACTATAGAGAACTGTTGCAACGACCCCCCCGAAAAGACATCCAGCAGCCCGAGCAACTGGCTCAGGTTCTGATTGCTATTCGACGTGAAGAGGTTAGATAGAGCTAGCTGTTCAGTGTGCGTTAAAGGCACAGTGATATGAGCGAGAACGCGGAAAACCAGCAACATCGCCAGAGTGAAGAGAATCTTTTTGCGTAGATCTGGAATTGTCCAGATACTGCGCAGCCTTTCCCACATGGGAGTCTCCTTTCACGAAACAACGCAGATTCAACACTAAGACATAACGAGCAGCTATATTTTGGTGTTTCGTTGCGCTGGTGCCTTCTTACCTTCGTCCTTACGTCTCTTCGTCTTTTCGTACACTTTTGTCGGGATTATCTCAACAGTACCTCCTGCAGCTTCAATCTTAGCTCGAGCGCTGGCAGAAAACTTATGGGCACGTACAGATAGCACACGATCCAATTCCCCATCGCCCAGAATCTTCACCAAGCCTTTGCCCTCAGCCTTTGTCATAAAGCCTTGAGCCACCAGAACATCCGGCGTAACTTGCGTACCTGCTTCAAAGAGTTTAAGATCAGTCACATTTACAATAGCATAATCATGACGAAAAGCAAGGTTGCTGTTGCCAAGACCGCGCACGAACGGCAGCCGCTTCGATAGACGTGTCTGACCGCCATTAAATGCTCGATGTATTGTGCCACCAGTGCGGGCCTTCTGGCCTTTTGTACCACGGCCAGCGGTCTTACCACGACCAGAGCCGTGTCCACGACCAACTCGCTTCTCGTGCTTGTGCGAACCAGGAGCTGGTCGCAAATCAGAAAGTTTCATGAGACTACTTCCTCTACCTTTACCAGGTGGTTCACCTTCCGAATCATCCCACGCATGGCGGGATTATCTTCGTGCTCAACTGTCTGCTGGAGTTTACGCAACCCCAATGCACGAATAGTTGCCTTCTGGTCTTTTGAATAGCCAATTGCGCTTTTGACCCATTTTACACGCAGTTTTGCCATTTTTTTATCTCCAATCGCCGTCTATCTACGACGCTCTCCACCGCTACGACGGTCACCACGTTCGCCACCACTACGGCGGTCCCGCTCGTTCGACCCACCACCTCGACGGCTGCCTGTAGAGGTCCTGCTATCACGCGCTTCCTCTTCACGTACAGCTCGTGCTTGTGCGGCCTGTTCAGCCTGGTTGGCAGCAGCAATAGCAAGGCGCTCGGCCTGCTTCTTACCGACTATTTCAGCAACCGTTTTCCCACGTAAAGCAGCCTCTTCATCGGCAGAGCGCAACTCACGGAGTCCTTTCAAACAAGCTTGAACAGTATTCGCAGCATTGGTACTTCCGAGTGACTTTGTCAATATATCACGAACGCCAACCGACTCCATTACAGCACGCACTGCTCCACCAGCAATTACACCTGTGCCAGGAGCCGCAGGCTTCAGCATGACCTCTGAAGCCCCAAAGTGGGTCTTTATCATAAAAGGTATGGTTGTTCCAGCCAGAGGTACTGAAATCAAATTCTTCTTCGCATCTTCCACGCCTTTACGAATGGCTTCGGTATATTCGGCAGCCTTGCCCAGGCCATAACCAACATGGCCGTTGCGGTCTCCAACGACTACAATTGCTCGAATGCTGAAGTGCCGACCACCCTTGACCACCTTGGAGACGCGGCTCACCTGCACTACTGTCTCTTCCAGGTTTAGTTTTGAAGCATCTATCCTTGGCATCTTATCTCCTAGTGGCCTAGAAACTCAGGCCTATTTCACGTGCGCCTTCTGCCAGCGCAGCCACCCGCCCATGATAGGCGTAGCCACCTCGATCAAAGACGACACGACTGATACCTTTCTCTCTGGCACGCTGGGCAACCAGTTTACCCACCTCACGAGCAAGAGCTACTTTCCGATTGTCGGCGATTGCGTTCAGCGCTTCAACTGGTGTCTTTTTTACACCCTTCACTGCGCTTGGAAGTTGGGTTTTGACCTGAGTAAAAGGTTTCCCGCCCTTACTTGAACTTCCTTTTTGGGGTTGACCGCCCTTTGCCTGGGTTTTCGCGGTCCTGGCCCCTTTTCCCCTGGTCGGAGCAATCTCGGCAGCCATCTCTATAGATGCTGTTCCAGAAGCTACTTCTCTTTTCGATTCCTCAGTGGAAGTAGCTTTCTTCTCCGACACAAAGTTGCGCAGAGCCTCATCTAATGACGAGGCTGCAGCCAATGTCTGACCAGTCGTATCATCAATTATTTGCGCATAGATATGCATCCCACTGCGATATATATTCAGGCGTGGTCGGTCATGTGAGCCTTCCAGGCGGCTTCTCATGCGCCGATGCCGCTTAAGCCGCGCCTGATTCGCATTAAATCGTTTTATCATTTCTTCTTACCACCGACTTTCCCAGCTTTGCCGGCCTTGCGGCGAATCGCTTCACCTGCATAACGAATACCTTTGCCTTTATAGGGCTCAGGTTTACGTATTCTGCGGATCCTTGCCGCTATCTCTCCCACCTGTTGCTTGTCAATCCCGCTCACACTCAGCTTGGTAGCCTTAGTAGCCGGGTCAATACCATCGACACTAAAAACTATCCCTTCGGGAGGCTGAACTTCGACAGGATGGGAGTACCCAACCTGAATCACCAAGTTGTCACCTACTTTAGCGGCACGGTAACCCACACCATGAATTTCTAATTGCTTCGCATACCCTTTCGTCACTCCTTCAACCATGTTGTTGATGAGCGAACGATACAGGCCATGTTTTGCTTTATGTTCTTTGCTGTCTGATGGTCGAGTGACTTCAAGTGTTCCCTCTTCTAACTTCAGCGTCAAGGCAGGATCAACCTGATATGACAACTCCCCTTTGGGACCTTTGACCGTCACCAAATTCTCATCAGTCCAGGTCACCTGTACCTTTGGCGGCACAGGGATTGGAGCACGTCCAATACGAGACATCTTATACCCTCCTGCCTACCAGATGTAGCAAATGACTTCGCCACCAAGGCCCTCTCGGTAGGCACGTTGGCCAGTCATCAGACCCTGAGGCGTTGATAGAATGGCTACACCCTGCCCACCTCGGACGCGAGGGATGCTAGCCCGTTTTGTATATACTCGTAACCCCGGCTTGCTGACACGCTTTAATTGTGTCAACACCGGTCGCTTATCCACATAGCGCAGCGTTATTCGAATAGTGCCCTGCGGGTTATCCTTGAGGATCTCAATATCCTTGATATACCCTTCTTCCTTCAGCACTCGCGCAATCGCCAGCTTCATCTTAGAGGCCGGAATCGATACGCGATTATGTCGCGCTGCAACCGCATTGCGAATACGTGTCAGCATATCCGCGATGGGATCAGTCATGTTCATGTACCAACACCCTCCGATTACCAGCTCGACTTCGTCACACCGGGCAGCTCACCGCGTAACGCACGTTCGCGGAAGCAGATGCGGCAGAGGCCGAATTTGCGAATATAGGCGCGAGGCCGTCCACAGATCTGGCAGCGATTATGCTGCTGCACTTTGAACTTGGGCTTGCGCTGCGACTTCACAATCATTGAGATTTTTGCCATTCCACTCTCCAGCGTTATTTCTTAAAGGGCATGCCCATCAGTTTGAGCAGCCGTCGCCCCTCTTCATCGGTGCGAGCTGTTGTCACAATACTTACTTCCATACCGCGCACCTTGTCTACCTTGTCATAGTCGATTTCAGGAAAGACCAGTTGTTCGCGTAACCCCAACGTATAGTTACCCCGGCCATCGAATGCCTCTGGTGATACTCCTTGAAAGTCACGCAAGCGCGGTAGAGCTACATTTATGAGTTTATCGAGAAAGTAGTACATACGATCACCACGCAACGTTACCATACATCCAATTTGCATACCTTCACGCAGCTTGAATGCGGCAACTGAACGCTTGGCACGTGTTATGACCGGACGCTGCCCTGTAATCGATGCCAGGTCGGAGACTGCAGCATCCATTGCTTTCGCATTCTGAATGGCTTCTCCCAGCCCAATATTGACGACCACCTTGTGTACTGATGGTACCTGCATTGGATTGCTGTAGTCAAACTCCTTTTGCAGGGTTGGCGCGACCTCTTTCTGGTACTTTTCCTTCAGTCTTGGTCTTGATGCCATCGTTTAACTACTCCTCGTCCGGTCTTCAATGACCTTTTGACACTTCTTACACACACGTACCGAGCGCATTTTTTGATCAGCTCCCATCGGGCGGCGATCATGCGCTACACGCGTAGGTTTACCACACTCAGTACAAATGAGCATGGTATTTGAAACCTGCAGAGGCATCGCTTTCTCAATAATGCCTCCCTGGCGAGTCTGGCCTTGCGGACGTATATGCTTTTTCGCAATATTTAGGCCTTCAACAATTACTTTGTTGACCTGTGGTAACGCCCGCGAAACGACCCCCTGCTTTCCTCTATCCTTACCTGTGAGAATCAAGACGGTATCACCTTTCTTGATATTCATTTTGGCGAGGTGAAGAGGCTTTTTCTCTTTTTGTCGTGTTGCCATATTTTCCCTCTACAGTTTGTCGTTTGTCTTTGTCGTACTCGCGGAACGACAAACGTCAACGAAAACTACCATGAGCGTGATACCTGTTCCGGCGCAGTATACACCACTTTCAAGTACCAGACCCTTACAGCACTTCCGGTGCCAGCGAAATGATCTTCATAAAATTGCGTTCACGAAGTTCGCGAGCCACCGGACCAAAGATACGTGTGCCTCGCGGGTTATTACCTGCTGCAATGATAACGGCAGCATTCTCGTCAAAGCGTATATGCGAACCATCCGATCGTACATACTCCTTTGCCACGCGAACGACTACCGCATTCACTACCTCGCCCTTTTTCACCTGCCCATTTGGTGCAGCCTGTTTTACAGAAGCTTTGATGATATCCCCTATTTCCGCGTATTTTTTGGCTGAACCACTCATGACGCGGATGCACATAATCTCTTTTGCACCAGTATTATCGGCTACCCTTAGACGTGTCTGTGGCTGAATCATTCCGATCCCTCCTCATCCGCATCAGCGGATGTTATGGATGTCAGGTCTGGATCGGCCTCAGCTAATACTTCTTCTACAGGAACAATACCACTACCAAGCTTCAGAATTTCCACTAAACGCCAGTGTTTCATCTTGCTAAGTGGGCGGGTTTCCTCAATGCGCACCACATCGCCAACCTGACAGGTGTTCTCTTCATCGTGTGCCTGGAAGCGTTTCGTCTGCTTATACGTGCGCTTATAGATACGGTGCTTCTTCAACGATTCCACGGAGACAACGATGGTCTTGTTCATCTTATTACTTACTACGGTCCCAATTTTCTGTTGGCGATGACTTTTCTGGGCCTTCTGTGCATCCGTAGTTTGTGCAGTTTGCTGTGTCATACCTCAGCCTCCAACTGTGTCAACCGGTACAACAAACGAGCAATGTCCTTGCGCGTCTGCGCGAATACACGGTTGTTCTTTACTTCACCACGCTGATGTTGCAAGCGGAGGTTGAACAGCTTCATACGCAAGTCCTTGAGTTCACGATTCGCTTCAACAACGTTGAATTCCTGAATCTGCTTTCGACGTTCTTTAGCCTTCGACACTCTCTGCCTCCCCTCGTGTTAGAAAGCGGGTTTTAACCGGCAGTTTATGACTCGCCAGACGTACTGCTTCTTTGGCAACTTCTTCGCTTACGCCACCTAATTCAAAGATGATACGCCCGGGTTTGATTACTGCCACGTAGTGATCAACAGCACCTTTACCACTACCCATACGTGTCTCAGCCGGTTTGGCGGTGATAGGCTTGTCAGGAAAGACACGAATCCACACTTTACCACCACGCTTCATAAAGCGGGTGAGCGCAATACGCGCTGCCTCAATCTGACGAGCCTCCAACCAGCAAGGTTCCAAGGCCTGCAACCCAAACTCACCGAAGGCGAGTGTGCTGCCACGTTGGGCGCTGCCTTTCATGCGACCGCGATGTTGCTTGCGGTACTTATATCGTGACGGTGCCAATAACATGGCTTCGAATCTCCTCTACTCGCTCGAAGTCTCGCCATCGCTCGGTGCGGGTGGCGGTGTTGGTTGAGTTTCTGGTTCCGCGGTCTCTTGAATATCCTGAACTGCAGGTACCTCAATCTCAGCTACCTTCTGGGTTTCCTGAACGACTGGAGCCTCCTGGGCCGGGCTTTCAGTTCGCCTGGATCGAGTGGACCGTTCTCCCGGCTGGCGTATAGGACGATCCCCTTGCGCTCGTGGCGCCCGTGGAGTTCTCTCGCTACCCTGCACTGGTCGCTCTCCTCTAGGAGCACGTTCTCCCTGCGCACGCGAGGGACGCTCTCCACGCTGTTGGCGTTCTCCAGTTGGAGGTCGTGCACCACGTGGCGCGCGACGCTCTCCACGGCGTTCGCCAGTTTCTCCGCGCTCACGTGGTGTAAATGGCGCGGCAGTTGCCTGTTGTGCTTCTCCGATCTCACGACGTTTGCTGGGTAGAATATCAACGACACCGAGTGAGAGGTTAATGCCGATCACACCAAAGGTCGTATGAGCCTCTGTCAGACCATAGTCAATATCAGCACGCAGAGTATGCAAAGGAATCTTTCCCTCCACCTCTTTCTCGCTGCGTGCAATCTCCGCTCCGCCTAGTCGTCCACCAACGATGACTCGAATGCCCTTTGCATTTGCACGCATCGTCTTCTGCACCGCTTGCTTCATAGCACGACGAAAAGAGACTCGCTTCTCCAATTGCTCCGCAATACTACGTCCAACCAGATATGCATCCAGCTCGGGCTGACGAATCTCTACAATGTTCAAGCGCACTCGCTTTTTGGTTTTCGCCTCCAGCACTGTACGCAATCTATCTACCTTCTCACCACTTTTCCCAATCACAATGCCAGGTTTCGCTGTATGAATCGTGACCGACACCTGGTTCGCGGCAGCGCGTTCAATCTCAATGAGTGAGATTGCGGCGTTGGCAAGTTCCTTTTGGATTTGCTTGCGGAGCATAAGATCCTCCGCAAGCAAATCCTTATAATCACGCTCAGCGTACCAGTGAGACTGCCAGCCTTTCACGACGCCGAGCCTGAAACCGGTGGGATGCACTTTGTGTCCCAAAAGTACCCTCCTTCTTAGCGTCTCTAGTTGCCGGCGTCTGCCGGATCGTCTGAGACAATCACTGTCACATGGCAAAAACGCCTCAAGATGCGAGCCGCTCGACCATGCGGGCGCGCTTTAATGCGTTTTACCCTGAATGAGTCATCCGCCACAATGTTTAGAATAAACAGTTCATCTGGGTCTAAATTGTAGTTGTTCTCCGCGTTTGCCGCTGCCGACGCCACCACTTTACTTACTGGCCGCGCACCCGCATTAGGCATGAACTGAAGATACGCTAGAGCCTCATTCACACGAAGCCCCTTCACCGCATTGGTGACCAGACGCATCTTGCGCGGCGGAATACCAATGTCTTTAGCAATAGCTCTGACTTGCATCTTTCACCTCAGCGGACCGACGTGGTCCTCTCACTCTTACCCCCCGCATGACCCCGGAAGTGCCGTGTAGGAGCAAACTCACCCAACTTATGGCCCACCATATTCTCTGTAATATAGATGGGTACATGCGTCTTACCATTATGGACGCCAATTGTCATTCCCACCATCTGGGGGAAGATTGTCGAAGCACGCGACCAGGTCTTGATAACACGGCGGTCGCCACTTCGCATCATAGCCAATACTTTCTTCCTCAGTGACTCATGAATGTATGGCCCTTTTTTTCTTGAGCGTGACATATGCTATCTCCTCCTCCTGCCAGCATTGCGACGGCGCACAATAAATTGATCGGTCTTTTTATTCCTGCGCGTCTTGTAACCCAAAGCAGGCTTACCCCAGGGCGTCTGTGGCTGTCCACCAATGGGTGCACGCCCCTCACCACCACCATGTGGATGGTCGCGAGGATTCATAACCGAACCTCTCACTGAAGGACGACGTCCCATATGACGCGAACGCCCGGCTTTGCCGATGCTGCGGTTCTCATGATCTATATTGCCTACCTGTCCTATCGTCGCCATGCAGAGGATATGCACCCTGCGTTGCTCTCCCGATGGCAAACGTATCAGGGCATAATCGCCCTCTTTTGCCATAAGTTGAGCGCCCACACCCGCGCCGCGTACCATCTGACCGCCACGACCTTTCATTAACTCAATGTTGTGTATAGTCGTGCCTGTCGGAATATTCTTCAAGGGAAGCGCATTGCCTGGCTTAATATCAGCTTCAGGCCCTGCCATCACTTGATCGCCAACTTTAAGGCCCAACGGTGCAATAATGTAGCGCTTTTCACCATCCAAATAATGCAATAACGCAATACGCGCTGAACGATTCGGATCATACTCAATCGCAGCTACCTTAGCAGGTACACCTTGTTTGTTGCGCTTAAAATCAATCAGTCGATAAGCGCGCTTGGCTCCGCCACCACGATGACGTGTGGTAATCCTACCCTGGTTATTGCGACCAGAGTGTTTTTTCAACTTCACCACCAGAGATTTCTCTGGTTTTGTCTTTGTAATCTCCTCGAATGTCGAGACCGACATGCCACGACGTCCAGGAGATGTTGGTCGGTACTGTCTAATTGGCATCTCTCAACCCCTTACGCCTTCAATGCGTCGATTGAATCACCTTCACGAAGGGTAACAATCGCCTTCTTCCACTCTCGGGCCTCGATTGGCTTTGGAGCGGCTCCTTTACGCCGTAACATACGTTTCTTACCAGGCATGCGCATGACATTGACCGAGACAACTTTTACTTTGAAAATCGTCTCAACCGCACGGCGAACATCAATTTTATTGGCCTCCAGGGCTACTGCAAAGGTATACTGACCTCTCTTACTCTGGTTCTTCTTTTTACCATGCGTTTCAGGGTCCTGTAGCTTCACTGTTTTTTCGGTGACTATGCCGTGACGCAGTACTTCCGTGATCTCCACTGTTTATTCCTCCTCGCCGTCTGCTGGTGCTTCAGCCTCTGATTCCTGCTCCTGGTCCTCGGTATCAACTTCAGTTGCTTCGGCCACTGACGCTTCAGCCAGTTCTTCTACTTCTGCAGACTGCTCCGTAGCAGTTGCCTCTTCGTCCAGTTGTACAGCAATTTTTTGACTTGCTTCTTCGGCGCTTAAGCCCTCGCCGAAGACCAGTTCAATCCAATGCACAGTCTCCTTCAACATAATCACACAATCATGCTTTAGTAGTTCCACCACGTTAATTGATGCAACATGCTGCACTTTGGCAGTTGGAATATTGCGAGTCGAAAGTACTACGTTCTCATCGCGTTTTGGCAACATCACCAGAATCTTCTTACCATTCACTGGCAAGTTAGCTAGAATCGCCAGCATTTCTTTCGTACGAGGAGATTCTAACGCTAGATCCCTGAGTACAATGAGTTGCTCATTCGCAACTTTATCTGATAGAGCTGATTTAATTGCCAGACGGCGCATCTTTTTCGGTACATCCTGATGGTATTCATGGGGCCTGGGGCCAAATACAGTACCACCATGACGGAACTGTGGTGCGCGGGTGCTACCCTGTCGAGCGCGACCTGTTCCTTTCTGCTTGTACGGCTTTCTGCCGCCACCCGATACCTCACTGCGAGTCTTCGTCGAAGCATTTCCTTGACGGCGATTCACCAGTTGTGCAGTAACAACCTGGTGGAGAACCGCCACATTGGGGGTAACTCCGAACACCTGCTCGCTCAGTTCGAGCTTATCTACGGCCTCTCCGGCCATGTTATATACTGTAGTCGAAGGCATTTCGGTTACCTCATCACATGCTTCTTAATCATGAGCAATCCACCATTGGCTCCAGGTACGGAACCCTTTACCACAAGCAGGTTGCGTTCAGGATCAGCTTGAATCACTTGCAATTTCTTCGCCGTCACACGATCGTTGCCCATGCGACCTGCCATACGAGTACCTTTCAGCACACGTCCAGGAGTAGTCCCAGATCCGATCGAGCCAGGTGCGCGAGTGCGGTCTGACTGACCATGTGTCTTAGGTCCTCCACGGAATCCGTGACGTTTGACACCGCCCTGGAAACCTTTACCCTTGGAGGTACCAACGATATCGACCGATTCACCTGCTACGAAGAGACTTGCATCAAATTTTGAACCGAGCTCCAGATTCTCCAGGGTAGCGCCGTCTTGCAGCGCCACTTCGCGCAATACCTTAAACGGACCAAGTTCCGGTCCCGGACGACGCTGTCGATTTTGCTGCACCTTGAGTAATTTCTCGATTTGTTTGTCTTTTTTACTTTCTGTAGAAGCTGTTTCCGTCTGTTCCTTCTCCTCAGCCTCTTCACCTGTGACCTTTTTCCCTCGCTGTTGTTGTTGGTAGGTCTGCAAGCGCTTACGCTGGGCTTTCAGCAAAGGGAGACTATGTCCGAGATGTCCTAATTCAGGGCGCGTCGCGCTTTTTAGTCTCGCCTGCTCAAATCCAATCTGGACAGCTTCATAGCCGTCACGGGCAGTAGTCTTAATTTGTGTTATAACGCATGGTCCAGCCTCGATCACTGTGACCGGGATAGCTGTGCCATTCTCCCCAAATACCTGGGTCATGCCGACTTTTCTGCCCAACAATCCACTGAGCATATCCTATCCTCTCTTCCTTGCTGTAGGGGCCTCGCTTATCGTGCCTGTGTACTCTTCTTTCCAGGTACATAAACTGACAGCTCATCCCTTTTGTGACTAACTATCTACAGCTTGATTTCGATGTCCACGCCTGCGGGCAGATTCAATCGTGTCAGGGCCTCAACTGTTTTGTTGGTCGGCTCAATAATATCTATCAGGCGCTTATGTGTGCGAATCTCAAATTGCTCGCGCGCATCTTTATCAATAAAAGGTGAACGCATAACTGTAAATTTATCGATCTCTGTGGGTAGAGGCACTGGTCCTGAGACTCGTGCACCCGTCTGCTGTGCCGTATCGACAATCTGCATCGCTGATTGATCGAGAATGCGGTGATCGTATGCCTTCAGGCGAATGCGAATCCGCTGTTTTGTTCCTGCAGCCATTTCCTTCTCCTATGTAGGACCCCTGACATCAGCATGGGTGTCAGACCTACATAAGGTATCCCATTAATAAATGGGATACCCTTATACTAGGTTAATTCTCGACCCTGACGCAGACGCCAGCGCCCACGGTGCGCCCGCCCTCGCGGATGGCAAAATGCACCC
>Ga0207684_10001603_pt1 | contig 24022 bp, 20 predicted proteins | sample KBSK5501metaG_FD_184342 | JGI IMG/M metagenome (GOLD analysis project Ga0207684, IMG submission 184342) | Corn, switchgrass and miscanthus rhizosphere microbial communities from Kellogg Biological Station, Michigan, USA - KBS K5-50-1 metaG... | ecosystem: Host-associated > Plants > Roots >...
TTTTTCTTTTTTGGGGGATTCACGGCCCAAATAGAACCGGCTACCCGTGCACGTGAAATTCGCTACTGACTGAGGAGTCGGTTATGGGCATCATCGCGTGGATCGTTCTTGGCCTGGGTTCAGGCTTGCTGGCCAACATGCTGATCCCCGGCCGAAGATCACAGGGCCTCGTCGTCACCTGCGTGATCGGCATCCTCGGCGCGCTGGCCGGCGGCTGGCTGGCCACCAAGCTGTTCCACATCCACTCCCTCCAGGGGTTCTTCAACCTCTCGACCTGGATCACCGCCGTCGTCGGCGCGGCCATCCTGCTGCTGGCCTACCACATGGTTTCCGGCCGGACCGGCCACGCAGCGCATCGCTGAGCGTGCCCAGCCGGGGAAGCGTGATGACCGGGCTGTGATGGCTGCCCGGCCGCATCTCGGGCGCAGGGTCCTGCGCACCGGGATTGCGGCGGCCCTGGTCGTGGCCACGTTCTGGTTCGCGATCCCGCATTTCGCGTCCTACCGCAGCGTGTGGGCCAGCATGGTCTCGATGACGGGGGCGCAGACGCTGCTCATCGCGGCGGCGGCCCTCGCCAGCATGGTCTCGTGGTGGATCATGATCTGCTCGGTGCTGCCATCGATCCGGCTGCGCCAAGCCGCGGTGGTCAACCTGGGCTCCAACGCGGTGGCGAACACGCTGCCCGCTGGCGGTGCCCTCGCGATGGGGGTCAGCTGGGCGATGCTCTCCAGCTGGGACGTGGGCGCCGCCGAGTACCTGCTGTACACGCTCGTCTCGGGAATCTGGAACGTCTTCGCCCGGCTGGGGCTGCCGGTCCTCGCCCTGCTGCTCATGCTGACCAACGGGCGCCCCGGCGGTGCCCTGATCGTCTCCGCGCTCGCCGGCCTGGTGCTGCTCGCCGCCATGGTCGCCGGGCTCGGCCTTATCCTGCGCAGCGAGTCCCTGGCGCTGCGTGCGGAACGGGTGCTGCAGCGTGTCCGCGCCATCGCACTCCGGCTCCTGCGCCGACCGCCAGCCTCCTGCGCCACCGCCGCGCTGCCGGACTTCCGGAAGCGCGCGGCCGGCCTGCTCGCCGCGCGTGGCTGGCGGATCACCGCCGCCACCGTGGCCACCCAGCTGACCTTGTGGCTGGTCCTGCTGGCGTGCCTGCGCGGAGTCGGCCTGTCACAGGCTCAGGTGCCCTGGCAGACGTCCCTCGCGGCCTTCGCGTTTGTCGGGCTCGTGACAACGCTGCCGGTCACTCCCGGCGGGCTTGGCATCGTCGAGCTCGGCCTGGTGGGCATCATGGCCGCCGGGGCGGATCACCGGATCACCGTGCAGGTCACCGCCGCCGTGCTGCTGTACCGGGCCGTCACGTATCTGCCGCCTATCCCGCTCGGCGCCGCCGCCTATCTGCTGTGGCGGTCCGCACCCGGGCTCGTTCGCGCCACCCCCGTGCGCCTGAGGCCCGAAACCGCCCTGCGGTACACTAGGCAACGTAGGAGGCGCAGCCATCAGGGCGCGCCGGTCGTACATCGCGCAGCGAGCGCACAGGTTTCCACGGACGTGGCGGCCCTCGACATGCGGCCACCCAAGTCCGAAGGACACCCATCAGTGACAGTTGTGCCCATCCAAAGATCCGCTCTGCCGGTGGACCGATCAGGCCTGCCCGCCGGCCGATCCGGCCCTCCCACCGGCCGATCCGGCCTGCCCGCCGATAGATCCGCCCGGCCCCGGCGCAGGCGCCGGACCACCAGGCCAGAGATTCCGCCGCTCGACGTTCCCCGGCTCGACGTGACCTTCGACGACCTCGGAGTCCCGGCACCGATCGTGGCCGCGCTGGCCAGCGCGGGCATCACCACACCGTTCCCGATTCAGGCGGCGGCGCTACCCGATGCCCTCGCCGGCCTTGACATACTCGGGCGCGGGCGCACCGGCTCGGGCAAGACACTCGGCTTCGCTATCCCGCTTGCCGCCCGGCTCGCCGATGGCTACACAAGCGCGTGCCGCCCACGCGGCCTGGTCCTCGTGCCGACCCGTGAACTGGCCAGCCAGGTCCAGGCCGTCCTGGTGCCGCTGGCCCAGGCGATGGACCTGAATGTCGTGACGATCTTCGGCGGCACCTCGCAGCATCCGCAGGTGGCCGCGCTGCGCGCCCGCGCCGACATCGTCGTCGCCTGCCCCGGCCGCCTGGCCGACCTCATCGAACAAGGCCACTGCCACCTGGGCGATGTCGAGATCAGTGTGATCGATGAGGCGGACCACATGGCTGACCTCGGATTCCTGCCCGTGGTGAGCCGGCTGCTCGCGGCGACCCCGCCGGAGGGCCAGCGGATGCTGTTCTCCGCGACCCTCGACAGCGCCGTGGACGTCCTCGTACGCCGGTTCCTGACCGAACCGGCGATGCACGCCGTGGACCCGGCGGCGGCTCCGGTTGCCCTGGTCCACCACCTGCTGACGGTGGTGCCCGCGGACCGGGTGGGCGTCCTCGCCGTCCTGGCCAGCGGGAAGAAGCGATCACTGATCTTCACCCGGACCAAGCATGGTGCGCAGAAGCTGGCCCGGCAGCTGGCCGCCGAACACATCCCGGCCGTCGACCTGCACGGCAACCTGGCCCAGAGCGCCCGTGAGCGGAATCTCGCGTCGTTCGCCTCGGGCGAGGTCCGCGTCATGGTCGCCACCGACATCGCCGCCCGCGGCATCCACGTCGACGGGATCGACCTGGTTATCCACGCGGATTCACCCACCGAGCACAAGGCCTACCTGCACCGGTCCGGGCGGACTGCCCGCGCAGGTGCGGCCGGCGTCGTGGTCACGTTGCAGACCCCCGGGCAAGCCGATGATGTGCGCGCGCTGATGCGCAAGGCGAGCGTTGCCCCGCTGGCCGCTACGGTCCGCCCCGGCTCCGCGCTGCTGCGCACGATCGCCGGTGAGCCGGCCGGCCGGGTGGCACCGGTGGCGCGGCTCGCTTCCCGATCGGCCGCCATCGTCGCCACCCAGGCCACCGGTCGCGGTGCGGCCGCGTTCTCCGCCGGCTACCGAGGTCGCCGCGCGCGCTGACCCGGTTCTTCACCCTGGCTACCCTGGCTACCCTGGCGGAGGCAGCCCTGTTGCAGCACCGAGATCATCGCCAGGGTAGCCGCGGCACCCTGGTTGCGATTGCGGGTAGTGGCGCCGAGGCCGTCGGAGCCGCCGCCGGTTCGCTCGTCCAGCATCGGAATCCTGGCATCGTTGTCGCCCAGGAACCACGCCACGCACAGGTCCACGCCAGTGAGCCAGGTCTGGTCACCGGTGACGGCCATCGCGCGCATGCACGCGTCGGCCAGCGCGGCGACCTCGATCGGCTGCTGGTCGAAGCCAGGGCGAGGCTCGCCCGGCCCCCAGCCTCCGGCCGGCACCACGGACAGGTGGCCACCGCGGGTCTCGACCAGCAGGAGCCAGTCGAGCATCCGCAGGCCGGCATGGAGGACCGGGTCACGGCCTAGTTTCCAGCCGGCCAGGATGACCGCCTCGGCGATCGTCGCGTTCGCGTAGCTGAGCCGTGGGGCCGGCCACGGCCACGCCGGGTCCCCGGATGGCTCACCGATGACCGTGCTGGCCTGGTCCAGCAGCCTGAGTGCGCTGGCATGACCGGGCCAGCTCTCCAGGATCTCGGCCGCGCCGAGCGCCGCGAACGTCATGGCGTGCGGCCGCGGGGAGGAGAGTTGCGCGCTCAGGTTGAACCGGTCGAGGCATTCCGTGCGGATCCCATCGGTGGGGCCCCGTGCCGCGGCGGTGCCCAGGCCCCAGAGGGCGCGGCCCCAGCAGTCTTCCGTGCCAGGCTGGTCGCGCCAGTTGCGGTCGTGACCGAGGTGGTTGTGGAACTGCCCGTCGGGCGCCTGTGCCTGGGACAGGAAGTAGAGATACCGCCGCGCCAGGGTAACGAGTTCCTCAGACGGCGACGGTTCACGGCACACCGTCGCCAGCCCGCGGGCCATGTCATCAACGCAATATCCGTGCTCGTGCAGGGGCATGATGCCCTCGGCGCGGTGCAGCAGGCCGATGTGATCGGTAAGCCGTTGCACATGCCGGAACGACGGGGCCGGGCAGGTCATAGGTGGTGCTGGCTCGGTCATAGGGCGGCTCACCGAGGCTGGCTCGAATGACCTCGCCGGCCCGCCGACGTCCCGGGCAATGGCTGAGCGCCCTCCGCGGCCTCGCGTAGCGGACGCCTCTTCAGGGTATCGGAGACCAGGGCATGATTACCTGGCTGTCGGGCGGGTCCGCGTACAGCGCGGCAACGTCGGCCGCCCGCCGGGTCAGGCAGGCTCGCTGGTTGACGTATCCCTTGTCGGTGATCTCGCCGGCGTCGAGCTGGGGTGGCTCGGCCAGCAGGAGCAGCCGCGCGATCCGGCGCGACGAGCCGGCGTCACGGTTCAGTGCGGCAAGCGACCGCGCCAGGTGATCGCGAACGCGGGGCTCCCCGGCCAGGTCATCGTGCGAGCCGCGGGTGAGCTGGGCGGCGGCCGCCGGGTTCAGCCAGGCCATGGCGGCCACGAACGGGCCGTCGTGGCCGGCGATGACGCAGTCCTGCAGTACCCCGCCGCAGGCGGAGAGCAGGGACGCCTTCACCGCGGCGGTGTTCACCCAGGTGCCGCTGCTGAGCTTGAAGTCTTCCGCGAGGCGCCCCTGGAAGCACAGCCCCCGCTCGGGGGCGCTGGGGTCGATCAGGTCGGCGGCGTCACCGGTCCGGTAGTAGCCCTCGTCGTCGAACGCGGCGGCGGTGAGGTCCTCGCGCGCGTGGTAGCCGGGGGTCACGTTCGGGCCGCGGACCCGGAGTTCCCGCTTGCCGGCCGTGGGCGCCAGCTTGATCTCGACACCGGGCAGCGGGACGCCGATGCAATCGGAACGCTCGGACAGGAAGTGCGTGGAGGTCGCGGCGGGCGCGGTCTCGGTCAGCCCCCAGGAGGTCGTCACCGCGACCGGATGATCGGCGTGCTCGGCCGCGAGCCGTCCGAGCTCGTCCCACAGGTTCTGTGGCAGTGCCGACCCGGCATAGAACACGACCCGCAGGTCGCGGAAGAACGCGCGGGCGAGGGGGGGATCGTCGGCGAGCCGCCGGACCAGGAGTGAGTATCCCAGGGGGACGTTGAAGTAGATCGTCGGCGCGACGTCGCCGAGGTTGCGCAGGGTCGCCTCGAACAGGCCGGGGGTCGGCCTGCCGTCGTCCACGTAGAGGGTGCCGCCGCGCGCCAGCACGATCCCCACGTTGTGGCTGCCGCCGAAGGTGTGGCTCCACGGCAGCCAGTCGAGCAGGACCGGTGGGTACTCGGCGAGGAAAGGCCATACCTGGCTGATCGCCTGCTGGTTGGCGCACAGCATGCGGTGCGTGGTGATGACGGCCTTCGGTGCGCCCGTGGATCCGGAGGTGAACAGCAGCTTGGCCACGGTGGCGGGGCCCACCGCGGCGCTGGCCCGGGCCAGATCAGGCCCGGGTGCCGCGGACTCCAGGTCGGCGAGGCACTCGCTGCCTTGGCCCCCGGCCAGCGTGACAACTGCCGCCGTGGGGTCCACCTCGCGGATCGCGGCGATCGCCGGGCCGAACGCGGCGCCGGCCGCGGCGAACACCACGGCCGGCGCCGCGATCGTCATCATCCGGCGGAGCTTCTGGTGATCTGCGCTCTGCAGCGAGTACGCCACGCTGACCGGTACCGCCGGGCTGCCGATGGTGAAGGCGGCGAGGGTGAGCAGCAGGTGCTCGATCCCGTTGCCGGACAGGATCGCCACGCTGCGCCCGGCGGCGCCGCGGGCCAGCAGTCCCGCGGCGAGGCCCTGCACCCGCTGGCCAGCCTCGCCCCAGGTCACCCGGTGCCAGCCCGTGCCATCTCGCTCAGCGATCAGGGTCCGCTCGGGATGCGCGGCCACCCCCGCCTGGAAAACCTCACTCATGCAGAACGAATAGCTGCCCAGTTGCTCACGTGCGCGGAGCAGGATCGTGCCGTCCGGGCGGATCTCCTGCCGCACCGCCGGCTCGGCGAACAGCGGCCCCTGAGCGGCGAACGGGGCCATCCACCCTCCTTTATGCGACAGAATCACTGCGGAACAACAGTAACGAGTCGCATCTCTGGCTGGGAAGACCTGGCGGCCCGGCCGGCGACCGCGCTGAGATCACCCCGGCGCGCCGAACCTGACGGGCACTCCGGGCGAGTACAGCACGCTGACCGGGTCTCGTTCGGGCGCCGGGAGGCCTGCGGCGCGGACGAGGTTCTCATCAAGGTCGAGGAGCCGCGCGCGGTAGAGGGACCAGCGGGGGTGATCGTTTGGCAGGTAAAAGGTCTTTTGGCCGTGCCAGGTGGCTTGCAGCCCCCAGCGCGCGGTCAGGAACAGTTCCAGATCGGATGGCTCGGGAATCGGATCGCCCACGCGGATGGTCAGCCGGCTGGTCGCCCAGCGGGGCCCTGGCCAGCGGCGCTGGCTGGTGTAGGTCAGCGTGTCACCGCGGTGGTCCACCGCCATCCGGGCCCAGGCGTAGGGCAGCCGGAATCCCAGGCGCGCGACAACCACCGGCGCCAGCCGGGCGGCCTCCAGAGAACGGAAGACCACGCCGCGGCGGCCGTCGGGGCCGACCGAGTAGAGCCGGACGTTGGTTTCCGGAAACGACCCGAGATACGGCAGCCCGGCCAGGCCGAGCCAGCCGATGCGGTACATCCGGAAGGCGATAAGCCCTACATAGCTGGTGCCGCCGAACTGGTCGGGCCTGGTTCCGGCCGGGAGCAGCGGCGCCACGGCACCTGGATCGACGGGCCAGTGCAGGAAGGCGAGGTCCAGCCAGTGCTGGGTGAGCAGCGCCCGACGCACCCGGCGTGCGGCCTCGGCGGTGACCGGCTCGGCCGCGACTGGCTCGGCGCGCAGGGGGACAGGCGTCACCTGAGACCCAAGTGACGCGTTATTCCGCTGTTGACGACCATCGGGCGCTGTGGGCATGCTTCGGCCAACAATAGAGGAGAACCCTTGAAGATCGACAATGAGTTCACGGTCGGCGTTCCGATTGATCGAGCATGGGCTGTGCTCACCGATCTTGAGGGCATTGCGCCGTGCATGCCGGGCGCCGTGCTGACCGGTGTGGAAGGGGACGTCTACTCCGGCAAAGTGAAGATCAAGGTAGGCCCGATCACCTCCGAATACGCTGGAACAGCGCGGTTCACCGAGAGGGACGAGGCGAAACACCGCGCGGTCATCGACGCCAGCGGCCGGGACGTGCGGGGCGCGGGCAACGCCGCCGCGGCGATCACAGCGCAGTTGCGGGCCGAGGGCTCGAGCACCGTGGTCAGCGTGGATACCGACCTGAAGATTTCCGGCAAGATCGCGCAGTTCGGCAGCGGCATGATCAAGGAAGTGTCGACGAAGCTGCTCGGGCAGTTCGTCGACTGCCTGGAAGGCAAGCTCGCCGCCGACGTTCCCGTGCCGACCGCCCCGGCCACGGCGACGTCGGCGGCTGACGCGCCAGTGGCTGACCGGCCGGCGGCTGAGGAGCCGGCGGCCACGGCCGGGAGCGCTCCGGCCGGCCGGACGTTCACGCCGTCGGCGGAGCCGGCGCCCCTGAACCTGATGAACATCGCAGGGAGTTCGGTCTACAAGCGGGTGCTGCCCCTGGCCGCCGTCATCGTCGTCATCGTTGCCGTGATCGTCTACTTCGCGTTCAGGTAGCGCCACCGCTCCCGCCGGCACTGCGTATCTGTCAACACTCGACTACTAATCGTGAGCCATCTGACTCCGTTTCGGAGTCAGATGGCTACTCCTAGTAGTAGCCTCCTGGTGAAAAAGACACGGGAGGGAGTAGTGATGGCAGCCAAACACCGGGCTCCCAGGCTGCGCAGGCTCATGGCGCGGGCCCGCGGGCGCGGCGGGACGGCCAGGCTGCGCGGTGACGACATGGATGCCCGGCCCAGCGGGTATTGCGGTCCGGACCTGGACTATGACCTGTACGCCGAGTACACCGGCCCTCCCGTGGCGGCCGAGCAGGAGTTCATGACCGAGGCGCGAGAGGTCATGGGTCTTGACCCGGGGCCTGGTCACTAGGGCGTGTCCTAGACCACGTGGCCAGCGCTGGCCGCAGCGGCCGGTCTGAGTAGCCGCCGTCGGCGAGTCCGGCCCGCCGCTCGAATACATTGCGCGAGCCGAAGTCGCCGGTGAGCGCCCAGGACAGCCCCGCTGCGATGAAATAGAGCGGCAGCATCACCGGGCCGGCGCACCAGGCGTACTGGGTGGCATGCCGTGCCTCGTGCGCGAACAGCCGGTCCTCGCGGGCTACCGCGTCCCGGTCCAACTTGGTCACGATCACGTTGCCGACCGTGAACGCGGGGGCCGCCGGGACCGGCAGCCGGTACCGTTCGGCCAGGAAAAGCCCGTTGTCGCCGACCGAGAGCTGGGCGCGGCCCATGGTGGCCACCAGCAGCCCGAGCAGGGTCGAGCCGTTGACCGCGTTCAGCACCAGGCGGACACGGTAACCCTGGCGCATAGGATGCCCGGCTCGGGGTCGGCTGCCGACGGTTTAATGGGGCCGCGCGTCAGGGGCCGGTGCGCGGGTCGTGGCCAGGCTCCGGGCCGTCTTCCAGGTCGGAATCGCTGTCTCCCCGGTCGGCGTCGCTGTCTTCCTGACCGGTGCTGCCATCCTGACCGGTGCCGCCGTTCAGCCCGGGACCGCTGTCGCCGTCGAAGCCGGTGCCGCCGTCGAAGCTGGCGCCGCCGTCGAAGCTGGCGCCGCCGTCGAAGCCGGTGCCGCCGTCGAAGCTGGCGCCGCCGTCGAAGCCGGTTCCGCCGTCGAAGCCGGTGCCGCCGTCGAAGCTGGCGCCGCCGTCGAAGCTGGCGCCGCCGTCGAAGCTGGTGCTGGTGCCGAAGCCGAAGTCGGTGCTGCCGTCGAAGCCGACCCCGCGGTCCAGGACCGCGGTCGCGGCCTGCGGTGCCGTGCCGAGGGTGGGGACCGCGGGCATGGTCAGCGGCACCTGGCTGTGATCACGGTGCGCCTCGGTGGCCGCCTGATGGTAGCGCTCGAGTTCGGTCAGGAACTCCGGCTCACTGTACGGCCGACCGTCCACCAGCGGCCCCTGCCCGTGCTCGATGACCGCGATCACGTCATCGCCGCTCAGCGTCTTGTGCGTTTCCAGGGCGTGGGTCAGGGCCAGGACGTGGCCGCGGTTGCTGCGGATGATCTCCTCGACCCGCCGCAGCAATTCGGTCAGGTTGTCTTCGATCCGGTCCGCGAGCGCCCGGCGCGCTTCGGCCTCGGCGTCGTGGCCCTTCTTGTACCTGCCGCCCGCGCCGCCGCCGGGGGAGCCAACCTCCAACCGCTTGGCGGTGGAGTACGACGACACGGTCGAGCCCATCCCCCAGAAGCCCTCCATGAACGAGGCCACGGCGGTCGCCGCTTCCAGGTCGCCGGAGACGCCGGAAGAACTGTCGCTTTCGAAGAACATCCGCTCGCCCGCGAGGGAGGCCAAGGACACCAGGATGTCGGTTTCGTACTCGGTGCGCCATCGGGTGAACTGGTCCTCCGGCGGGATGCTGGCGACCATGCCGAGGTAGTCGCTGCCTTTCTCGATGGTCGCGATGTCGATCTCCATGTGCTGCCGGGTGCGGTAGGCGATCACCGCGTGGCACGCCTCGTGCACCGCGACGGCGTGCCGCTCGCGCTCGATGTACTCGACGTCCTCGGGCGGCCCGAGTTCCTTGAGCTGCTTGGCCCGGATCACGTCCTGCCAGGTGATCACGTCCCGGCCGGCCCGGATCGCGGTAATCAGCGACTCGTTGACCAGGTCTTTGATGGTGGCGCCGGTCGCGTACGGGGTGATGGTGGCGAGCTTGTCCATCTGTTCGGGCGTCAGCTCGTGCCGCACCTTCGCGAAATAGCCCTCGTAGGTGCGGATCCGGCCTGCCTTGGATGGGTAGCCGACCTTGTAGATGCGGTCGATGCGGCCGGGCCGCAGCAGCGCCTCGTCCAGCGCCTCCGGGAGGTTGGTCGCCATCATCACGAGAATCCGGAACTTGGGCGGCGGCTTGGGCCGCATGCCGAAGATCCGCCGCACGTAGCGGTTGATGAAGCCGCGCGGCTTCTTCAACCCGGACAACTCGGTGAGCAGCGCCTCCAGCGTTCCCATACCGCCGCTGCCGCCGCCCATCATCCCGCCCATGACCTGCTTGTTGCGCGGGGTCTCCGTCTCCTCCGGAGTCGGCGACGCGGTGTCCCGGCGCAGCAGCCGCCACTGCACGTCCGGCGACAGGTAGGAGAACCCGTGGCAGCCATTCCCGCTGTACGGGGGAGACGCGGTGCCCCTGGGAAAACCGGGGCCGCCGCCACCCTGGGCCAGCGCGCCGCGGCGGCCGAGGGAGTCGGCCTCGTCGAAGAAGACGATCACTCCGCCGTACCTCAAGGCCAGCCGGCGCAGCTTGCGGAAGAGCGACTTCACCTTGAGGATGCCGATGCCCATGAACATGTTGATGAAGGCGCCCGGGTCCACGAACACATAGGGTCGGCCGGTCTCCCCGGCCACCGCCTCGGCCATCAGCGTCTTGCCGGTGCCGGGCGGTCCCCACAGCAGGATGCCGCCGGGCACGTAGCCGCCCCGCTCCTCGACCTGCTCGGGGTGCTCAAGAAAGATGATGTTCTCTTTCACCCGCTCCAGCACGTGGTCCTGGCCCCAGACGTCGGAGAACCGCGTCTTGATGTCGTCGGGGTAGTACACGTCGACGCCGCCCCGGGACAGTAGCCAGAAGATCCCGAGGAACTGGATGGCGATGAAGAGGAAGCCGAACATGAGTTGCAGGACGAACGGCAGGTAGTGCCAGAGCAGCGCCGGGGCCTTCAGCAGCGCCAGGATCGGTGAGGTGTGGATCAGCTTGCCGGTGACCACCGCGAGCACGGCGATCCACAGCACCCACTTGAGCAGGCGCCCGAGGCGGAACCTGGTCCAGTCCGACAGCCTCCGGTGGGTCAGCCGCTCTATGCCGCCGAACACGGTCCGGGTCCAGAACCGGTGGTAGGCCGCCCAGTGCTCGCTGATCAGGAAGTGCAGCTGTCGGAGAGCCTCAAGACCGATCAGGACAAAGACCCACACGCCGGCCCGGGCTTCGGTCCGCATGCCGTCGGAGAAGCCAACCAGCTGGTTGTTCGCCATCGCGGACCAGACCAGGATGAACCAGATCAGTACCAGGGCGAGCAGGAACTTCACCCGGTCCCAGAGCCCGAGGGGCTTGCGGGTCGGTCTGTCGTCATCCCGGGGCCGCTCACCGGGCGGACGCAGTCCCTCGGGGGGGAGTGCCGGGGCCTCACGCATCATGAGCTCCTGACCGTGAAGGATGTCATCACAGTGTTTATTTGGCTGAGGTCCCTGCTGTAACAGCTTGTCTCGCAGTGGACCATGAGGACGTACACCTTGGTCGATTCCGCGTTCAGGAAGGCAATTTGGTCGAAGGTGTCAATGCTGCCGTCGGGATATGTGTAATCGAAAGTAACCCGGACCCCGTGGACGCCCTGCCCCGGGGCCAGGACGGCGTCGTGCAGCAACTGGAAGCCGGTGAGCGGGAAGCCGCTCTTCGAGGCGTTCGTCCGGGCCGCGGAGGTCACCGGGAGGAGGAAGTCCCGGAGCCCGTTGTACGAGATTTGGTTGCTCTCGGTCGAGTTGAGCTGACCGACCAGGGCGAACGCAAATGGCTGGCTGATCTGGGCGCTGAACACATGTGTCGCGGACGGAGCGGTGCCGGCATCGTAGGCGACGGACCACGCACCGGAACCGCCGCCGTTATTAAGCGTCTTCTCGAGCGAGGCATTGTCTATCTTGTGCCAGCCATAGGGCACCTTAAAATACGTGTTGGCTGCGGAGTCGGCGACGTAGGTGAACTGCGGGGCACCGCATCCCGCCACCATGACCATGACCGCCACGAGCAGCGCCGAGAACCCGGCGAGGCCCCTGCCCACGCGGAGTAGGGTCCTGCTAGCCAAGGGCGCGACCTCCATCAGCGGACTTGCCTTAACGCGAGTATGACCTGTGGACAGGTGATTGGTATAGACCCCGTACCACATGCTCAGACAACCCTAAGGTGGGCCGAACGGAAGAAATCGGACGGGGGTCGCGTAAGGCAGAGCCGCTTGCCGCTGGTCGGCTGGAATCCCGGGGCGGCTTCTCCTCCCATCGTAGCAATAATGCTACGTTTGCAGCATGTCCAGGAGGAAGGCGCTGGGTGCGCTGAGCATGCTGACCGCGGAGCAGTGGGGGATGGTCACGGCCGCGCAGGCCCGCTGGCTTGGCGTGTCGCGCGTGGACATCGGCCGGCTGCTGGCCGATGGGGCCCTGGAGCTTGTCGCCGGGTCGGCCCGGGTGTACCGGCTGGCGGGCTGCCCGCCGGATCCGGAGCTTGACCCGCTACGGGGGGCGTGGCTGCAGCTCTGCGGTGACCGGCCCGCGATGCTGTTGCTCGCTGACCCTGGCGCGGTGACCAGTCACCGCTCGGCGGCGAACGCTCTCGGACTGGGCGACGTCATCGCTAGCGTGCACGAGTTCTATGTGACTGGCCGCCGCCAGCCACGCCGCGCCGACCTGCGGCTGCGTGGGTGGGGCACCCTGGACCGCGACCAGTGGCACGTCGCAGGCGGGCTGCCGGTGTGCGTGGCCGACCGTATCGTCGGCGATCTGCTGGCCGACCGGGAAGACGAGTCCGCTGTCGCAGGGATCTGCCAGGATGCGGTGCATGCCGGCCTGCTGGATCCCGGGCGTCTCGCCGGGCTGGCCGCGCCGCATGCGGCCGCATACGGGGCCGCATGCGGCGCGGTGCTCGCGGCGCGGTTGGTCGGCGCGGCGGCGGACGCTGGGCCGGGCAGCGCGGCTGCGAAGGCCGGGAAAGAGGCGTAAGTGGCTCTCCAATACGCAACGCCTTATGCGTTCCGCGCGGCCCTGCGGGACCGGTTCGGGGCATTCAGCCACGGCGACCATGGGCTGCGCGTGGAGGAGATGCAGCGGCAGTTTGCCTACGACCGGGTGCTCGCCCGCTGCTTCGCCGGCCAGGACGCGGATCGCTGGATCCTCAAGGGCGCGGTCGCTTTACTGGCCAGGCTGGCCGGCCGCGCCAGGCACAGCAAGGACGTCGACCTGTATTACGCCGACCAGTCCGCGAGTACGGACGAAGCGGTCGAGGCGTTCCTCGCGGCCGCCCGCCGTGACATCGGCGATCACTTCCGCTTCGAGGTAACCCGAACCAGCCCGCTGCAGGAGCACGTGCATGGGCGGCGGCTGCGGCTGGGCGCCTACCTCGGCGCGCGTTTTGCCACGTTCCATGTGGACATCGTCGTCGGCACCGCGATAAGCGGTCAGCCCGACCTCGCCGAGCCGCTGACCCCACTGCGCATCGACGGCCTGGTCCGCCCGTGGTACCGGGTCTTCCCTGTCGCTGATCACCTGGCGGACAAGCTGTGCGCGATCACCGAGACGCATCAGCGCGCGGACGGGACGATCATCGCCAGCACCAGGGTCAAGGACCTTGTCGATGTCGCGCTCATCGCGGGAAGCCAGTTCGTGCGTGGCCCCGCCCTGCACCGCGCGCTGGTCACGGGTGCCGCGCATCGCGGCCTGCCCCTGCCGCCGCGTTTCGAGGTGCCCGATCTGGACGCCTGGCGGACGGGCTATCTCCGGCGCGCCTCCGACGCACCCACCACGGTCCCCTCGTTCCAGGAGGCGGCCCATCTCGCCAGCCGTCTCTTCGACCCGGTCCTGGCCGGGCCGCTGGAAGCAACCTGGGATCCCCGGGCCGCCCGCTGGCTTTCCTGATCACCGGGGGGCCCTTTACTGTCCGGTCTTACCTCAGCCGGACAACGCGAGGACCAGCAGGACGGTGGCCGTGCTCACCTCGATGACGGCGCCGAACACGTCACCCGTCATGCCGCCGAGGCGCCGCCGGGCCGTACGGCGCAGCAGATCTGCGACCAGCAGGCCGGCCAGCGCGGCCACCACTGCGCGGGCGGCGATCTGCGGGCCGCCGGACGGTCCGACGCCCGCCGCGCCGCCGAGCGACAAGGCGCCCCTGGGCAGGGCACCAAGCAGGAAGGCGCCAGCTACGACAGCGGCCAGCAGAGTCGCGATCGCGGCCGCCCGGACCCACCCCGTCGTCGTCTCAGTGATCAGCGCGCCGAATCCGCCCGGCCGGGCGCTCGGCGAACCGTGCCCGGTGGCCAGCACGACACCGACCCGGCCGGTGACCACGGCCAGCACCAGCGCCGCGGCGCTGAGCCCCCCGGCCGGTATGGCGGCCAGCGCGGTGATCTGGACCAGGACGACGAGCAGCAGCGCCGCCACTCCCATCGGGCCAATGTCTGGCCGGCGCATGATGGCCAGCGCCTCGCGGCTGGGACGGCGGCTGCCGAGCCCGTCCGCGGTGTCAGCCAGCCCATCCAGGTGCAGGCCACCGGTGAGCAGCCCGAGGACCCCGACGGCCAGCGTCGCCGCCAGCAGGCGGCGAGCATCCGAATGGCCGCCCGCCTGCACGGCGAGCATCGCCCCGGCGGCGATCGCCGCGAGCAGCGCGCCCACCACCGGCAGCCAGGGCAGCGCCCGGGCCGCCGCGTCCCGCCGGATCGCACCGGGCACCCCGGCCGGGATCACGGTGAAAAGGCTCAGCGCGACGCGCCATGGCCGCGGCGTCGCCACCTTGGTGTTCGGGTCCGGCTGGGTCATCTTCGCCTGGGTCATCTTCGCGTGGGTCATCTTCGCCTGTGTCATCTTCGCGTGTGTCATTGTCGCCGGTCAGCGCAGCCGCTGGGCGATGCCGGCGGTGCAGAGCCATACCTCCTGGCACTCGGCGGCGATGCGGGCATTGAGCCCCCCGAGTTCATCCCGGTAGCGCACTCCCGAGACAGTGCCGGGAACCACACCGCAGCCGACCTCGTTGCTGACCGCGACCACGTGCCGCCGGGTCGCCCGCCATGCTCGCATGAGCGTGTCCAGGCGGGCCGCCAGCGCCTGGTCGGCGTCGGGGAGGTGCTCCCAGACCCCGCAATCGTCCATCACCCGCGCCAGCCAGGTGGTCAGGCATTCGACCAGGACGGGGTCAGCTGAGCCCGGGCCGCCGAGCGCGCCCTCGATGTCGAGCGTCTCCAGGGTCTTCCAGCCCGGCGGGCGCCGCTGCTGGTGCACGCGTACCCGCGCGGCCCAGTCGGCGTCCTCGGCCTGCGGGATCGCGCCGGTGGCCACATACTCGACCCGCGCATGGCCCGCCAGCAGTCCTTCCGCCGTCACCGACTTACCGGACCGCGCACCGCCGAGCACGAGCACCCGGTGCGCCACGCCCTCGCCGGTCGCGGGCGCCCCGTCGATCACGGGCGCCCGCCGGTCGCGGGTGCTCTGCCGGTCGCGGGCGCTCTGCCGGTCGCGGGTGCCCCGCCGGTCGCGGGTGCTCTGCCGGTCACGGGCGCTCTGCCGGTCGCGGGTGCCCCGCCGGTCGCGGATGCCCCGGGCGCGACCGTCGTCATATCCCTACTCTTTCTCACTGGACACGCCCGCGCTGTCGAACGTCGCGACATCGCGCAGCACCCGGGCCGCCGATTGCACGATGGGCAGCGCGAGCGCGGCTCCCGACCCCTCGCCGAGCCGCAGATCGAGGTTGATCAGTGGCCGCAGCCCGAGGGTCGCCAGGGCCCGGCGGGCACCCGGCTCGGTGGACAGGTGACCGGCGATCAGAGCGTGCACCACGTCGGGAGCGAACGCGTTCGCCGCCAGCGCCGCCGCACCGGCGATCACGCCGTCGAGCAGTACAGGCACCCGCAGTGCGGCGGCGCCGAGCATGAAGCCGGCGAGCGCGGCGTGCTCCAGGCCGCCGACGGCCGCGAGCACGCCCACAGGATCGGCGGGGTCTGGCTGGTGGCGGGCGAGCGCGGCCCGCACCACGCTCACCTTCCTGGCCCACATGGCGTCGTCGATGCCGGTGCCCCGGCCGGTGACGTCCTCCGGCTCCGCCCCGGTGAACACCGCCACAAGCGCCGCGGATGCGGTGGTATTGGCGATGCCCATGTCCCCGGTAAGCAGGCAGCGGTTACCGGCCGCGACCAGGTCGCGGGCAATCTCGATGCCCACCTCGACGGCCCTCGCGGCCTCCTCCCGGCTCATGGCCGGCCCGGTGGTCATGTCCGCGGTGCCGGCCCGCACCTTGCGCGACAGCAGCCCGGGGCTGGGCGGGAGGTCGGTGGCCACTCCCACGTCGACCACGCAGACTCCGGCCCCGGTCTGTGCGGCGATGGCGTTGACGACGGCCCCGGAAGCGATGAAATTCGCCACCATCTGCGCGGTGACCTCCTGCGGCCAGGGGGTGACGCCCTGGGCGTGGACGCCATGGTCGGCGGCGAACACCGCGATCACGGCCGGCTCGGGCAATGGCGGCGGGCACTCCCCGGCCAGCCCGGCCAGTTGCACCGAGATGTCCTCCAGCATCCCGAGTGAGCCGCTCGGCTTGGTCAGCCGCTCCTGGCGCTCCCGCGCCTCCGCAACAGCGGAGGCGCGCAGCGGCGTGACGGCGGCGACAGTATCGTCGAGCAGGCTCATGGGGTCCTCCATCAGGGAGAGAGCGGCGTCCTGCCGGGCGCGATCACCCGGATGGGTAAGCACGTGGGGGGAGGCTGAACGCGGGATCCAGGTGGGCCGTGTCGTTGAAGCCGCAGATGGTCCAGCGCTCGCCATGCACGACCAGGCGGGAGATGGATCCGTTAGCAGCGCCGACGAAGGCGAACCGCCGGGACCCGCTGGCCAGCGCCAGCACCTGGCCGACGACGCCGCCATGGACGAAGACGGCGAGCCGCTGATCGGGGTGCGCAACAGCCAGACGGCCTATCGCGGCCCGTATTCGGGCGGCGAACTCCTCGGCCGGCTCGGCTTCCGGGATCACGTCCCAACGTTCCTCGCTCCACATCCTCTGGGCGATCGGGTGATTCTCGGCCACCATCTTGCGGAACAGGCCGGCCTCCCAGATGCCGAGCCGGACCTCCCGCAGCCCTGGCTCCACCCGCGGGGTGATGCCGAGCCGCTTCGCCAGCGGTGCCGCGGTCTGATCCGTGCGGCGCAGGCCAGAGGTGTAGATCGCGTCGATGTGTCCGGCGGCTAGCCGGGCGGCCACGCGCTCGGCCTGGTCGTGCCCGATGGGGGCGAGCTCGGGATCGGAATGCCCGTCCAGCAGCGGGAAGGGCTGATCCGGATACGCCCGCTGCGACTCGCCGTGGCGGATCAGCAGCAACTCCGCCGCGCCGGGCGGCGCGACGAAACGAGCCTGCCGGTACCCTGCGGCGGTCGGTGCGGATTCATCTGGTGTTGTCACGACCCGGAAAGACTACTGTGGCATCCGCCCAGGCGGCTGGCCGACCACGCTGCGTTCGGCGTGGATTGCGGTGATGTCCACCGAGTGGACGGCGTGACCGGGGCGCCGCAGAGCCGCCAGGGAACGTCCCCGGCGGCTCTGCGGCGCCCTGGCTGGTGCACACTTAAGCCGGTGACCACCGGGGATGCACCTGATCCGGCTGACCCGCGGGATCCGCGCGGGTTGCGGGCCGACGCTCCGCTGCTTGACGCCTGGCTGCGGTTCACCGCGCAGGCAGCCGAGGGCAACCTCGCCCCGATGTGCGTCCCCGGGCACAAACAGCGCCACGATCTGGTCGGCCTGGTCGTGGCGGGCGACGTGCCGCTGTACGGCGGGCTCGACACGATCAAGCGCGCGGACGCGCTGCGCCTGGAGGCGGAGCGGCGGGCCGCGGAACTCTGGGGTGCCGACTGGTGCCGGTTCTCCGTGGCCGGATCGACGCACGGCAACCAGGCCCTGGCCCTAGCGGTTGGCTCGCCTGGCCAGGAGATCATCGTCACCAGGAGCCTGCACCGGTCACTGCTGCTCGGCATGGTGCTGGCCGGCCTGCGCCCGGTGTGGGTGACGCCCGGCGTTGACCCGGCGTCCGGCCTGCCCGAGGCGGTCTCCGTGAAAACCGTCCGGGCCGCCCTCGCCCGCCATCCGGGTGCCTGCGCGGTGTTCCTCGGCGACCCGTCCTACGTGGGCAGCTACGGCGACCTCGCAGGCCACGCGGCCGCCGCGCACGACGCCGGTGTCCCGCTCCTGGTGGACGCGGCGTGGGCCGCGCACCTGGGCTTCCACCCGGATCTGCCGCCGCACGCGCTCGCGGCGGGCGCGGACGCCATGGTGACAAGCGCGCACAAGGCGCTGCCCGCCTACACTCAGGGCGCGCTGGTGCTGGCCAGGACGGGCAGGCTGGATGCGGCGCGGCTGGACCGTGCGTTCGAGGCGACGCACACCACCAGCCCAGCGGGCGCGATCATGGCCAGCACCGACGCGGCGCGGGCACTGCTGGCCCGCGACGGCCAGGAGTTGTGCGGCCGTCTGCTGCGGGCCGTCGCCGCCGCGAAGGACCGGCTGCGGCAGGTCCCAGGCCTCCGCGTACTCGATGGTCCTGGTGTCGAGCCGGGCAAGCTGGTGGTCCTGCTGGCCGGCACGGGGGCACACGGCCATGCTGTCGAAGAGGACCTCATCACCACGGGAATGCCGGTGGAAATGGCCGACCGCGACACGATCGTCCCAGCCGTCACCCTCGCCGACGACTCCGGCACCGTGGCCCGGTTCGCCGACGCGCTCGCCGCCGCTGTCGAGCGGCACCGCGCCGCGCCGCGCACGCCGGTCCCCGCGATGGCGTGGGCGGTCACGCCGCAGCAGGCTCTGCCCCCACGCGAGGCCTTTTTCGCGCCTAACGAAACAGTCTCCGCCACCGCCGCCACCGGCCGGATCAGCGCCGAACTGGTGGCTCCCTACCCGCCGGGCATCCCGGTGCTCGCCCCGGGGGAGATCATCACCGGCGCCGCGCTGAGCGCCCTGCGGGCGGCTCTGGCCGAGGGCGGCCGGATCGCCTACGCGGCCGACCCGAGCCTGGCCACCATCCAGGTCGTCGCCGGGGAGTTAGGGCGTGTCTCGCAGATCTTCAGCCTGCTGCACCGGTGTTTGCTGCACTGGTGTTTGCTGCACTGGCGCCGGAGGGCGCCTCGCGGCGTTGTCGTCGTCGCCAATAACTCCGCTATTGGCTCCTCCTCCGCCTTGCGATCCATCCCTCCGGACGGCCGCTCGCGACGGCCAAGATCTACGAGACACGCGCCCTAGGGGCGCCGGCTGAGCCTCGCACCGTCACCGCGCAGTGCCGTCCTCGGCGGCTTCTGCTCGGCGGCCGGTGCCTGCGCTGGCACGGGGGCCGCGTCCCCGATCGCCGGTGCCTCGGCTTGCGCCAGGACGGTCGGCGCCTCGGCCGGGACGGCGGCGGTCGCGTCGGCGGCCGGTGTCTCGGCGCGGCGGGCCGTGGTCACTTCGGCAGCCGGGGTCCCGGCTGACGTCGGCTGACCTGCCGCGGCGGCTGACTTCTTCAGTGTGTCGAGTATGGCCAGGCCTTGCCCGACGAGCCCGGCTACGACCTGGCTGACGCCGTCGGTGCCGTTGAGGATGGTCAGGTTCGACGCCGCGATGCCCTGGGCGGCCGCGGTGACCATCGAGGGCAGTGCTTCGACGATGCGGCTGGCGGCGATGAGTTCCTGGTTGCCGCCTGCCAGCGAGTCGGCCCGTGACCGGTTGGCTTCGGCCTCGGCTTGCGCCGTGGCCCGCTCGGCGTAGGCGGCCGCGTCCGCCCGCAGCCTCGCCGCTTCGGCTTCCGCCGTCGCCAAGGTGGTCCTGCGGTAGGCGTCGCCCTCGGCCGTGAATTTGGCGTGGTCGCGCTCGGCCTCGGCGAGGGTGCGCTGCTTGTACGCCTCGGCATCGGCTGGGCGCCGGACCTCGGCTTCCAGGCGTTGCGCCGCCAGATCGGCCCGGCGCTGCGCCAACGCGGTCTGCTGCTCGATGACCTCCTGGGACGCGTGGGCCTCAGCCAGCGGCCCGGCCTGCGCGGCACGAGCCTTGGCCTGCTCGGTTTCGGCCAGGAAGCCGGATTGCTTGATCACCAGGTCACGTTGGTACTGCGCCTTCATCGCCGCGGACTGCTGCTCCTGCTCGGCCGCTTGCTGGTCGGCCTTGGCGTTGGTCAGCTCCAGCGCCCCGGCCGCCGAGCCGACTTCGATGATCGGCACCACTGGCCCGAACGTCTCTTCCACGGCGATCGCCATGTCCAGCGTGACGCCGCTCAGCACCGTCGGTTCCGCGTAGAGCCGGGTCGCGAAGCCGGAGGCGCGGCGCCCGCCGTGGACGAGTGTCGCCCCCCGGGCCAGGGCGTCGGCGACGTGCCGGTCGAACTTGTCCGCGGTCGCCTCGTTGTTCAGCGGGCCCATCGTGGTCTGCGGGTCGAAGGGGTCGCCGAGCCGGACCCGCTCCCGTGTCGCCGCCGCCACCCGCTCGGTGAACTCGGCGCGCACCGCGGCGTGCACGAGAAACCGCTCGCCAGCGGTGCAGCTCTGGCCCGCGCACAGGTAGGCGGCTTCGAGCGCGGCCTCGGTGGCGAGTTCCAGGTCGGCGTCATCAAGAACCACCATCGGGCCGTTTCCGCCCAGCTCAAGGAGCTGTGTCCGGCCCGCGGAACGGGCTGCGACGGATGAGCCGGTGCCGACCGAACCGACGAAGCCCACCGCCGCCACGCCCGGATGCCCGGCCAGGGCGTCACCCACCACCGGCCCGGGACCCGGCACGAAGTTCATCACCCCGGCGGGCAGGCCCGACTCGGCAATGACGTCGGCCAGCACGCCGCAGCACGCGGTCGTGGTCGGCGCGGGCACCCAGACCACCGTGTTGCCGGCCGCGAGAGCGGGCGCGAACAGTTCCGCACCCATCGTGTAAGGCCAGTTCCACGGGCTGATCACGCCGACCACGCCGAGCGGGACGCGGGCCGTGATCACCCGCCGCCCCGCCGAGGTGGACGGCGGGAACGCGCCATCCAGCCGCTTGGCGTCCTCGCCGGCCATCCGGAAGTACTCGGCCAGCTCGTCGACCTCGTCGTACGCCTCGGCCAGCAGCGGCTTCCCCTGGTCCTGGGTGAGCACGCGGGCCAGCTCGTCCCGCCGTGCGCGGACCCCGGCCGCGGCCCGCTGACACCAGGCGGCCCGGTCGAAGGCCGAGGCGCGCGCCCAGTCCGGCCAGGCGGCCGCGGCCGCGGTGACCGCGTCGTCAACGTCGGCCGGGTCCGCGACGGCCAGTGCCGCGAACTCCTCGCCGGAGGAGGGGCTGGTGGCTGGCATGGTGCCCGCGCCGCCCTTGCGCCACCCGCCGCCTATGTAGAGCAGGTGCTCCCGCATGGCTCGTCTCTATTCTTTGCGCCGGTCACGACATTCCTTGGCGTCGGTCACGACATTCTCTGGCGTCGGTCACGACATTCTCTGGCGTCGGTCACGACATTCCTTGGCGTCGGTCACGACATTCTCTGGCGTCGGTCACGACTCAGCGCAGAGCTTGCCGAGCTCGCCGAGCTTCTCCGGCGGCATCCGGTAACTGGGCCCGGACACCGACAGCGCCGCCACACATGCGCTGCGGGCGTCGAAGACCGGCGCGGCGACGGCGACCAGCCCGTCCTCGAGTTCCGCGACCGCCGTCGCGTAGCCGTTCCTGCGGACCGCCGCCAGCTCCTCGTTCAGCGCGTCGCTGGTGATGATGGTGTGCTCGGTGTACCGCTCCAGGTGCCGCGGGGCGGGGATCGCGCCGTAGGCGAGCAGGACCTTGCCGTTGGCCACCGCGTGCGGCTTCGTGCGCCGGCCGATCCAGCCGCCCGAGCAGCTGAGGATGTAGGTGCTCGGCACCTCGGCCACATTCAGGATGTCGGGGCCGGACGGCACGGCGAGGTTGATCGTCTCGCCGGTCTGCTGGGACAGCTTCTCCATGGCCGGCTGCATGGCGGCGACAATGTCGGCGCTCCGCAGCGCGAGGGTGCCCAGCCGGATGATCTCCATGCCCAGGCGATATCGTTTGCCGGAGCGGGCCAGGAATCCGGTCCGCTCCAGCGTGGCCGCGAGGCGCGATGCGGTCGATTTGTGGACGCCGAGCGATCTGGCGATCTCCGTGACGCCGAGTTCGACCCGGCTGTCCTCGAAGCTCCCGAGCAGCGCGAGCACCCGCTCAGCCGACTGATAGGTTGCGCCGGCCGCAACCTCGCCCTCGGACATGCAACAAGAATGTCCACCCCCCTGCCCCCCGTCAACCGCCCCCAACGGGCCCCCGCCCGGCCCGTTCCATGATCGCGGAACATTCTCAGTCGTGGCGACTGAAAAAATACCGTGATCATGGAATCGGCCGCGAATGTTCGTGATCATGGAAGGCGGCCGTGGCATACTCGCTAGCGCTATTGTGCCGACTAGGCATTGTCGTGCCGTGGTGCCCGATCTGTCCGGGCTGGCGGCCGAGGACGAGAGCAGGCGCCGATGACCGAAACCGGCGAGTCCGGGACCGCCGCAGTGTCGCCGGACGATCCACTCCCCGAGGCCCTCACGCTGGCCCGTGGCGCCGCGGCCGCCGGGCTGGGCCTCAAGCTCCTGGGCGGGCTGGCCGTGCGCGTGCTCTGCCCGGCCGGGTTCCCGCCGCGGCTGCGCCGGGACCAGGACATCGACTTCGCCTGCCTGTCCAAGGAGCGCAAGAAGGTCGCGGCCTGGCTTGCGGATAACGGCAGCGTGCCGGATCGCCGGTTCAACAACCTCAACGGCGATAAGCAGATGTACTTCAACGCCCCCTCGGGGCGGCCCATCGACCTCATGGTCGACCGGCTGACCATGTGTCACACGCTCGACTTCCGGCCCGGCTTCGGCCGGCTTCCGCTTACCGTCGACGCGGTCGACCTGCTGCTGTCCAAGCTGCAGATCGTGGAACTGAACGAGAAGGACGCCAGGGACATCGTCCATCTGCTGTCTGCCGTGCCCGTGGGCGGGGACGCAGGGGGCGCAGCTGTGTCGATTGACACCGGGCACTTCGGCAAGCTGCTCGGCGCGGACTGGGGCTGGTGGCGGACGGTTACCGGCAACCTGGCCAAGCTGCCGGCGTTGCTTGAGGCCAGTCCCGGCCTGGCTCCGCCAGCGCCGCCGTTCGACGCGATCGCCGCGTCCCGGCGGCTCCTGGAGATCGCCGAGGCGGCCCCGAAGGGGGTCAAGTGGCGGGTCAGGGCCAATGTCGGAGACCGGATGCGCTGGTACGAACTGCCGGAAGAAGTCGCGCACTGATCGGTCTGGCATGCTTGACGCCGGTTTCGGCGGAGTGCTACACGTTGCACAGGGTTGTTGCACTGGGCGCACGGGCGTTGCACAGGGCGCTTGACCACCGGGCGCTTAACCACCGGGAGGCTTGACCACAGGGCGCTAACCACCGGCGCACGGAAGGCGTGGTGTTCGCATGAGGATCTTCTTCGCCACGGATATCCACGGTTCGGAGGTCTGCTGGCGTAAGTTCCTGAACTCCGCCGCCTTCTACAAGGCCGACCTCGTGGTGCTCGGTGGTGACGTCACCGGGAAGGTGATGGTGCCGGTCGTCGCGCATGGCGGCCACTGGCAGGTCACCGTGCGCGGGGAATCGATCCGCATGGAGACCCAGCAGGAACTCGAAGACGTCGAGCGGAAGATCCGCAACACCGGCTCCTATCCCGCGATCGTCACCCCCGACGAGCTCAAGGTCCTCAGCGAGGAGGAGGGCGCGGTCGACCGCCGGTTCAGCGTCGAGATGCTCCGGTCCCTCGACCGGTGGCTCGACATGGCGGACGGGAAGCTCAAGGGTGGCGCGATCCCCTGCATCCTGAACGGCGGGAACGACGACTTTTTTGCGATCGACGAGGTCATCGAGTCGTCGCCGTGCGTCAGCTTCGCCGAGGGGAAGGCCATCGAACTCGATGGCTTCCACCTGGTCTCCATGGGCTGGACCAACCCGACTCCCTGGGACACCTTCCGCGAGGCGCCCGAGGCCGACCTGCGGCAGAAGATCGACGCGGTGGCCAGCAAGGTGCCGGACATGGAGCGAACGATCTTCAACTTCCACGCCCCGCCGTACGGGACCGGGCTGGACGAGGCACCCGCCCTGGACGACACGCTGCGGCCGATCCACGGAGGCG
>Ga0207684_10001604_pt1 | contig 24022 bp, 17 predicted proteins | sample KBSK5501metaG_FD_184342 | JGI IMG/M metagenome (GOLD analysis project Ga0207684, IMG submission 184342) | Corn, switchgrass and miscanthus rhizosphere microbial communities from Kellogg Biological Station, Michigan, USA - KBS K5-50-1 metaG... | ecosystem: Host-associated > Plants > Roots >...
CGGAACGCCGCTCGCCGGCTGGCCGCGCGCGGTATCCAGCACGTGAGTCGTGATGGCGCTCATGGGAGAAGTCGACAGTCGACAGTCGACAGTCGACAGTCGGTCATACTCATTGCTCCAGCCATCTCTGTAGACGCAGGTGCGTGATCTTTCTCTGTTCTTCCGAGGCGACGGCGAATTCGGTGTCGGGATCATTATGGAGGCGTTGGCGGCAGGCGGCCAGCATCTCGTCCGCCGTCTTGCCCGTCGCGCAAATGAGAAAGATCCGGCCGAAGCGCTGTTCATATGCGCGATTGGCTTGAGCGAGCGCGTCGAGCGTCTCCTGCGAAGCGTCAGCGGTGCCCGCCTGCTCGCGGGCGCCCTTTCCGACGGCCGACCGATCGCCGATCTGGGAATGGGCCGCGAAGGCCTCCTGGCGGTCCCCTTTTCCGAGGCGGGCCCATGCGAGATCCGCAGCGTCCAAGAGGGCTCGGGAATCGGAAACCGGGCGCGCTCTCATCATCGCCGCTGCCCAAGCGCGCGACCCGCAGTGCTCAAGCATTTCTGAAACGGCCGCATCCTCCGGGAGAGCGTTCCACGCATCGAGAGCCGGACTCACGCGCCGGCGCCGGATGGGAAGCCAAAGAGCCGCAGCCGTGAGACCCCCCCATCGGGGAAGATATTCAAGCGGGCGTGGGTCGCCGGACCGGCCGCCGCGAGCTCCCGCTCGAAACGATGCAGCGTGTCGGGTTGCAGCCGTGTGCGGGCGAGGAGCTCTTTCCAGCCGGCCGCGGACAGCAGAGCTTCTTCGTTGCCTCCCTCAACTCTCGCTGCCAGGGCGACTTGGATCGAGCAGGCTCCCGGGGCGTTGCCCTTGAAGTGCCGCGTGTCGACCTCGGCTCGGCGAATCGTACCGGCGGTCCCCAAACGGATGATTGCCCAGTCGTGTCCCGGGCCGCGGCGCCGGCGAGTTTCCCACCCGTCGCTCATGCCGCGACTGGCGCCCGGCAAGATCAGGTTCTGACGCGAGCCGAAGAACATGTCGCTGGCTGCGACGACGGCTCCCCCGTTCTCGACGCCCGCGAGATCGATTTCCCCGCCGCGGCCCCGGATCTGCGCCCAATCCGGCAGGACTTCGCCATGCACCCGCAGCCTCGCCACACCGCCGTCGGGGTAGATGTTCAGTCGGACGTGCGTCGACCGGTCATCGGAGGCGACCGCGAACAGATTTTGCTGGTTGCCGCCGAGTGCCGACCGCGGCAGGACTTCTTTCCAGGAGAGTGAGGTCGAAGCGATCGCGTCCCGATCGAGGCTGCCGTCGAATTCGCAGACTTCCAGCGAAGCAGCCTGCGGAAAATTCCCGACGAAGTGGGCCGTATCGATCACGACGCCCCGAACGCGGCCCGGCAGACCCAGACGAACGACACACCAGTCATGCCCCTCGTCGCGCCGGCGGCGCGTCTCCCAACCATCCATCCACTTGCCCCGGTCGGTGTACTCCCCTTCTCGGAAGATCGGCGGCTCCGGCCGCAGCAGGTTTTCCCGCGGCGCGAAGAACTCATCGTTCGCGGCCACGGCGATCCCGCCCAACCGCGACGAGGCCAGATCGAGCAGATCTCGAAAGTCACTCATGAAGATGGCTCAAGGTTCAAAGTCCGAGGTTGGAATCATGCACGTGGAACCCTGAGCTCTCCTAGGCGAGCAGGATTTCGCCCCGCGGTGGCCCGAAGAACTTTCCGCATTCGTAGATTTTCTCACCCCTCAAGTAAGTCGCCCGAACTTTCCCGCGGAGCCGCCGCCCGGCGTACGGCGTGAGCTTCCACCGCTGCTCGAGCCGGCTCGGATCCACCGTCCACTCCTCTTCCGGCTCGAAGAGGACGAGATCGGCGTCGTGGCCGGGCACAATCGCGCCTTTCACGCCGGAGAGTCCGGCCAGCCGCGCGGGCCCGGAGCACATCCAGGCCGCGACGTGTTCCAAGGAGTGGCCGCGCTTCTCCGCGGCCGACCAGACCGCCGACAGCGCCAGCTCGAGCGAGGAAATCCCGCCCCACGCCTCCCGGAAGTCGCCGCTCTCCCTGCGCTTCAGATCCGGAGGGGCAGGTGAGTGATCGGACGCGATCAGCGAGAGCGTTCCATCCGCCAGTTTCTCCCAGAGACGCTCCCGATTCTCAGAGTCGCGGATCGGCGGCGCGCACTTGAACTCCGTCGCGCCTTCCGGAATCTCTTCGGCCGCAAACGCCAGATAGTGGGGACAGGTTTCGCCCGTCAAGGCCAGACCTTCCTCCCGGGCGCGGCCGATGGACTCCGCCGCGTCGGCCGACGAGACGTGGAGGATGTGCGCCCGCGCTCCCGTCTTCCGGCAGACCGCGGCCACGCGTTCGATCGCCGTCACTTCGGCTTCCGGGGGGCGCGACCGCAGGTAGGCAGCGTAAGACCAGGGCCCTCCTCCCGCCAGCGACTCCTTGAGCCGCGACGGATCCTCCGCATGCACGAGCAAGACAGCGCCGAGACTGCCGGTGATCTCCAGCACGCTCGCGAGCTCCTGGGAACCGACGTGCCCGAATTCCTCCACGCCCGAGGGCGCGAGAAAGCACTTGAATCCGAAGACGCCCGCTCGCCTGAGCGGTTCGAGCTGGCCCCGGTTGCCGGGCACGGCCCCGCCCCAGAAGCCCACGTGAACCCGGCAGCGCCCGGCCGCCGACTCCGCCTTCGTATGCAGAGCCTCGATGGACGTCGTCGGCGGCACGCTGTTCAGCGGCATGTCGATGACCGTCGTCACACCGCCCGCGGCGGCCGCACGAGTAGCGGTCTCGAAACCCTCCCAATCCGTTCGTCCGGGCTCGTTGATGTGGACGTGGGTATCGACGAGACCCGGCAGGACCACTGCTTCGCCCGCGTCGACGGACTCCGGCGGCGCCGGCGAGTCGAGAGGCTCGACGGAAACGATGCGGCCGAACTGGACCCGTATGGCCGCGGGCCGAATTCCTTCCGGCGTCAGAACGCGCCTTCCGCGCAGGACGAGATCTTCGCCTCTCATGGGTCCGATTCGGTAATGATAGAGGCGGAAGTCGTCCGGGCTAGAATTCCGGCGACTCCATCGCATGAACACGACGACCTCGGGCAACCGAACGACCTCCAGCAACCGGACGACCTTCGGCAACCAGAAGCTGCACGGCGACGGCCGGGTCGAGCTGATCGACACGTCCCGCGTCGAGGCTTCCCCGCTCTACAACAGGGACCTGGCGCCCGTGCCCGTTTCGCGCCGCAACTGGACGACCTACAACTACGCCGCGCTCTGGATCTCGATGGCACACTGCATCCCCACGTACACCCTTGCCGCGGGACTGATCTCGGTGGGGATGAACTGGTGGCAGGCGATCTTGACGATCCTGCTCGGCAACACGATCGTTCTGATACCGATACTCCTGAATTCCCACCCGGGCACGAAGTACGGCATTCCCTTTCCGGTGTTCGCGCGCGCCGCCTACGGCACGGTCGGCTCGAATCTGCCCGCCCTTCTGCGCGCGATCGTCGCCTGCGGGTGGTTCGGTATCCAGTCCTGGATCGGTGGAGAGGCTCTCCAGACCTTCTTTACAGCGATCCTTCCTTCCTGGCCGACTTTGTTGCCCGCCCTCTTCGGCCGGCCGATGACGGAGTGGATCTCCTTCCTCCTTTTCTGGGGAATGAATATCTTCATCATCTACCGAGGCATGGATCTGCTCCGAAAGGTCGAGAACTGGGCGGCGCCTTTCGTGCTCGTGATGACGGCGATCCTTCTGGTCTGGGCCGTTCGGCGCGCGCACGGATTCGGCCCTCTGCTCGCGCAACCGGGAAAGTTCCACACCTTCGGAGAGTTCTTTCCGATCTTCATCCCGTCGCTCACGGCCATGGTCGGGTTCTGGGCCACCCTGTCGTTGAATATGCCGGACTTCACCCGTTTCGGTAAGAGCCAGCGCGAGCAGATCGTCGGACAGGTCGTCGCTCTGCCGACGACGATGACCGTGTTTTCCGCGATGGGGGTCCTGATCACGAGCGCCACGGTGATCATCTACGGCCGCGCCATCTGGGATCCCACGCAGCTCGCGCGACAGTTCCATGCGCCCGTCGTCGTCGCGATCTCGATGTTCACGGTGGTCGTCGCGACGCTTGCCGTCAACATCGCGGCCAACGTCGTCTCCCCCGCCAACGATTTCGCCAACGCGTTCCCGCGGCTCATCCGCTTCAAGACGGGCGGGCTCATCACCGGCATTCTCGGCATCCTGATGCAACCCTGGAGATTGCTTTCCGACGCCTCGACCTACATTTTCGCGTGGCTGGTCGGGTATTCGGGCGGATTGGGCTCGATCGCCGGCGTGCTCATCGCCGACTACTGGCTCGTGCGCAAGAAGCGTCTGAAGCTCGAGGATCTGTACCTAACGCACGGCGTGTACCGCTATCGCGGCGGCTGGAACTGGAAGGCCGTTTTCGCGACCGTGGTCGGGTGCGCGCTGGCCTGGGGCGGGCTCGTCGTGCCCGCGTTGAAGCCTCTCTATTCCTATGGCTGGTTCGTGGGGTTCTTCGCGGCGGGTCTCCTCTACTGGATTCTGGCCCGAGCCCCCGAGGCCGCCGAGGCGCCGGCAGTCGTGGCGGAAGGAGCGGGCGAAGCGCGGGCGCGACCTACCTCCTGAGCCCCTTCTCGTAGACGGCCAGTCTTTCGAGGAGCCATTTCTCCAGCGGCTCTTGTGTGCCGTCTTTCCGGCAGATCTCGTATGGCCTGCCCGTTTCCTCCGAAAACGACGCCACCCCGACGATGAATTCTCGAACGGTCTGGACTAGTTTGCCCGCGAACCAGAGCTTGGACTTCACGTGGGAAGCGGCTCTGTCCCCGCTGTACTCCTTGCCGTTGCGGATGAAGATCGCATCGGCGTTTTTCATTTCCGCGAGAAGCCAGTCGATCTTTTCCTGCTCCTCCTCCGGCCTTGTCGCGGCGAGCAGCAAAGCGGCAAACAGGAACAACGTCATCGCAGCCGCGGCTCGCCTCATCTTTACGCTCTCAACTTCACGGTCGACTGTCGACTGTCGACTGTCGACTCGCCTAGTAATACGGCTCCCAGATCCAGAAGACGACCTCGGCCAAACGCTTGCCGAACCCGCGTTTCTTCCAATCTCGATAGGTGATCTCTTTGCAGTTCTCCTTGTCCTCCTGGAACATCGCCTCCATTTTTGCAGCAAAGCCGCGGTCCAGGAGGGCGAGGCTCTCTTCCGCGTTGCGGTTCATCGAGCGCGCATCGAAGTTGATCGAGCCAATCGTCGAGTAGAGGCCGTCCACGACCATCGTCTTGTTGTGGATCATCCTGTGGCGGTACTCGTAGATCTTGACCCCTCCCTGGAGCATGTCCCCATAGTGACCCCATGAGGCGAAGCGCACCATCGGAAGGTCGATGTGGCGCCCGGGCACCATGATCTGCACATCCACCCCGCGGGCGACCGCCTTGACCAGAGCTTCCCGCACCTGCTTGTCCGGAAGAAAATACGCGTTGGCAATGTGGATGCTCCTGGCAGCCGACTGGATGGCGACGTAGTACATCATCTTGGCGAGCGAGCTGGCGTCGCCGCGCGAAGCCTTGATGGCCTGGGCGAGGACGCCGCCGTCGCTTTCGAGCCTCGGATAGAACTGCTCACCGGCGAGAATCTCGCCGGTCGTGTAGGTCCAGTCTTCGCTGAAGATCGACTGCATCTGGGCAGCCACCGGGCCCTCCACTCGAATCTGCGTGTCGCGCCACTCTTGCGCGTTGCGGGCGTTGCCCAACCATCGTTTGGAAATGCCGAGGCCGCCCGTGTAGGCAATGCGACCATCGATGACGAGAATCTTTCGGTGCGTGCGCTTGCCAACACTGTAGATGGTGAAGAGCCGCACGGGTCGATACTTGCGGACGCGGACGCCCGCGTCCTTCAAGGGTTTCTCGAGGTCCCCGAGCTTGCTTCCCCAGGAGTCGATCAGCAACCGCACCTCGACCCCCTTCTTCGCGGCGTCGATCATGGCATCGGCGAACTGCCGCCCGGCCTCGTCGGGCTGAAAGATGTAGGTCTCGAGGTTGACCGACCGTTTCGCCGCCCGGATGTCCCGCGTCATCGCGGGAAAGATCTCGTCTCCGTTCTTCAGGAGTTCGGCCTTGTTTCCGGAGACCATGGGATTGCCGAGGGCCTCGACGGATCTTCGAAAGGAGGGGTCTTCGACCGTGAAGGGATGGTCGAATTTGTAGACGTCCCGCTTTGCCGAGCCGATTACGTCGTAGATAAGCGTGCAGCCGGAGCTTCCCCAGCCTGCGGCCAGGGCCAGGATGAGGAGAAGGAGATTTCGGAGGCGGGCCTTCATTCCGGAGGGCTTATTCAAAAGGCCTGCCTATTCCGTCGCTTCCGCTCGTTCGGGATCTGGCTTCGCCACCGGCGCGCGGCTCGCCCAAAGGGGCTCGACCGCGCGCCTGATCCCTCGCTCGCGCGCCGCGAGCTACTGGGTCTGCGTCGGCGAATCGAGAGGGTTCCCGACTCTAGTCTCTCGGCCAGCGGTCTCGCAGTCGCGCAAAAAAGTCGGTCGCGGCGAATCGTACGGCGACATAGGATCCTCAGACCATGAGTGATCGCGTCGCGCTCGTGACCGGAGGGACTCGGGGGATCGGGGCCGCCATCGTGCGGAGGCTTTCGGCCGACGGGTTCACCGTGGCGATCTCCGGGCGCACGCCGGAGTCGGTAAAAGGAGGGCTGGAAGCCTTTCGCAAGGAAGGGATCGCGGTTGCCGGCCAGGCGGCCGACGCCCGCCGGGAAGAGGATCAGAAGGCGTTGGTGGATTTCGTCGAACGCCAGTTCCACCGCCTGGACGTGCTCGTCAACAACGCCGGGGTCGGCGGCTTCGACAGCGTGGACCGCCTCTCGCCCGAAGACTTCCGCAAAACCGTCGAGACGAATCTCTTCGGCCCCTATTACGCGATCCATTTCGCGGCTCCGCTCATGAAAAGGAACGGCGGCGGATTCATCGTCAATATCGGCTCGCTCGCCGGCGTGAACGCGTTTGCGGGAGGTTCGGCCTACAACGCGTCCAAGTTCGGCCTGCTGGGGCTGTCGGACGCGTCGATGCTCGACCTGCGCCAGGACGGAATCCGCATCGCGATCGTCATGCCCGGTTCCGTCGCGACGGAGTTCTCGCACTCGCACGGGAGCCGCGATCACTCCTGGATGTTGTCGTCCGAAGATGTGGCGCGAGCGGTTGCGGATCTGGTTCGCTATCCCGAACGGGCCATTCCGTCGCGCCTCGAGCTCCGTCCATCGAGGCCACCGAAAAAGTAGTTATCAGTATTCAGTTGTCAGTTGTCAGTTCAATCACACGACTCCGATCTCGATAAACTGAAAACTGAAGACTGAGAACTGAGAACTCGTCACATGCACCCCTGGGCCGTCCTTCTCGCCGTCCCGTTGATCCTGGTCATCCTCTGGGACGCCTTCGAGACGATCGTTCTCTCGCGCCGGGTGTCGCGGACATTCCGGTTGACGCGTCTCTTCTACCGGCTTCTCTGGAGGCCCTGGAGGAGCGTGGCGCGCCTGTTTCCCGCCGGCAATCGACGGGAGAATGTGCTCATGGTCTTCGGTCCCCTTTCCCTGATCCTCTTGCTCGCGACCTGGGCGGTCGGGCTCATCCTCGCGTTCGCGCTGCTGCATTGGGGACTCGGCTCCCGGATGGCCACGCCGGACGACTCTCGCGGATTCCTCGTCGACCTCTACATGAGCGGAACGACGTTCGTCACGCTCGGGCTGGGGGACGTCACGCCGCGCAACACGCTCGCGCGCTCCTTGACCGTGCTCGAGTCCGGGATGGGCTTTGCGTTTCTGGCGCTCGTGATCGGTTATCTGCCGATGATCTCGCAGGCCTTCTCGCGCCGCGAGGTCAACATCTCTCTGCTCGACGCCCGCGCCGGATCCCCGCCGACCGCGGCCCAGCTCCTGCGCCGTCACTCCTGCGAAAACGCGGACGATTTGGGAGACCTGCTGCGTCAATGGGAGCGCTGGTCCGCGGAGCTCCTGGAGAGTCACGTCTCGTTTCCCGTGCTCTCGTACTTTCGCTCGCAGCACGACAACCAGTCCTGGGTCGCGGCCCTGACCGCGATCCTGGACGCGTGCACGCTCGTCATCGCGCGCGTCGAGGACGGCCCCGTTCGGACCGCGCGGCTGACATTCGCGATCGCGCGGCACGCCGTCGTCGATCTGTGCGCGGTTTTCAGTCTCCCGCCGAGACCCCCATCTCCCGAACGCCTCCCGCCGGAGAAGCTCGAGCATCTGGAGCACTTCCTGGCCAAAGCGGACGTGCGGCTAAAGGCGGACGAAGGCGCGATGAGCAAGTTCAGCGCGTTGCGCGCTCTCTACGAGCCGCAGGTCGAGGCGCTTTCCCGGTTTCTGCTCATGCCTCTGCCGGACTGGGTCCCTTCCGCGGAATCCAGCGACAACTGGGAGCGCACGGGTGCCGTCCACCTCGGCGGCCGCGGGCCCGGCCCCGTCCACTCCGAGAGGCCCTGATGGGGAGTGCCTTCGCATGAAGCTCGACTCCGGAATCTACGAATTCATGAAGGCTTATCGAGACGACCGCCTGGCCAAGATGGACTCGGGGGACATTCCCGTCTCCCTGGCCGAAGGACCCACAACCGTGCTCCACGTCCTGCCGGCGAGCGCCTTCGAGCCGGGCGCGTCGGTCAATCTCTCCGCCGTCGCCCACGAGCGGTCGTTGACCGGCCTCGCCGGGGAGCAATGGTCCCTTTCTTACGACTTCGAAGGAGTTCTCGTGTGGGACTCGAGCGCCTCGGAGGACACGCGCTCTTATGTCCAGCTCTTCCGCAATGGGGTTCTGGAAATGGGAGACACGGCGCTGCTGGCGCCGGGCAGCGAGGGGGAACGAAACGACATCCGCACGTTCGAGAGGCTCCTCTCCGAAACCGCGCGCCGATGGCTGCGCGTTCTCGCGGGCGCCGGCGCTCGCGGGCCGACAGCGCTCATGCTGACGCTGCTTCATGTGCGAGGCTGGGACCTGAACGGAGGCGATACCGGCGATGAACGGCTTGTCCCGCATCCGATCGACCGGGACGACCTCGTGGTACCGGAGGTGCTTCTCGAAGACCTCGCCGCGGACCCCACCGCGGCATTCCAGGCGATCTTCGACCCGATCTGGAATGCGGCCGGCTACCCCGGGTCGAAGTGGACAGGGTAGTTTTCAGTTGTCAGTACTCAGTTTTCAGTTCAGTTTGTTTTATATCGAATCTGATATACGGCATGACCGAGTCTCGGAACTGATAACTGAAAACTGAAAACTGGCCATGCGTCTCATCAAAGAACGCCTGCTCTTCTACTACGGCTGCCTCTTTGGCGGTGCCTACTTCCTCCTCTGCTCCGCGGCCGGCATCGTCTGGCTGCTCCTCCAGCGAGGCAATCGCCAGACCCTCTACGTCTACGGCAAGGTCTTCTGCCGCGGACTCGCTCGCATGATGGGCTGGTCGATCGAGGTGGAGAACCGCGAACGGCTCAAGGCCTTTCGCCCCTGCGTGATCGTCGGCAACCATCAGAGTTTTTTGGACGTCGTGACCTTCGGGGCAATCTTTCCCCGGCGGACCGTGTCGGCGGGCAAGCGCGAGATCGGCCGCATTCCGATCTTCGGCTGGTTCTACCGCCTGTCGGGAAACCTCATCATCGACCGCGCGCATGCCAGGAGCGCCCTGGAGTCTCTCGAGCAGGCCGCGCGGACCATGGCCGAGGAGAAGATCGCCGTCTGGTTCATGCCCGAGGGACACCGCAACACCGGGCCGGAGCTGCTGCCGTTCAAGACCGGCGCCTTTCGACTGGCTCTGGCCGCCGGCGCGCCGATCGTTCCGATCGTGGCGGAGCCTCTGACTGTCGTCTGCGACACGAATCGCCATCTCGCCCGCCCCGGGCGCCTGCGCATGCGCGTGCTCGAGCCCGTGGCGACGGAAGGCCTCGACTCGAAAGACCTGCCCTCGCTCGTCTTTGCGGTGCGATCACAGATGCAGGCGGCGCTGGATCAGCTGCGCTCTTAGACGATGACTGGCGATCACGGGACCACCCGCTCGTTGGGCCAAAAGGGATTTGGCGTTTTGGGTAACCGCGGCCAAGAAGGGACCAACGCTTTCGATCGATCGTCGTCAACAGCCCAACCGTTTCCCGACCGCCGAAGAAAGACTCTGGCCGTCAGCTCGTAGACAGGCCGACCCGCTCCCTTCGCTTTCGGGTCCGCGGGCCAGTGATAAGAGAACTCTGCGATATACGAGTCCCCTTCCTGGCGCTCCGGTGTCGGGCCTCCGGAACCGGTCAGCAACGCGGACACCCTGTCAAACACCGGTTGACTCTCAGGTGATCCTGATAGGAACGCCTTCGAGTGACGAATGATTGTTCCCGCCCGGGAAGGCGTTAGCCGCTCAGAGCAACCCACGCCGAAAAGACAAAGCGCCAGCAGTGCAACTTCCCAGCGGCCCAACGGCTTGCGGCTCAGCGGCGACCGCAGCAGTAGGATTCCGGCCACACAGTTTTCAATCTGGAGGTTCGCCTGAAGTGTCTTCGTCGGTAGATTCCGCTTCATCTCTTGCGGTATGAACGACGTGCCGCTTCGACGGCTCGAGAAGCGACTGAATCTCCAGCATGCCGACGCTCAGAGCACCTGATGAGCCATGCTTCTGACGGCCGCGGCGAATCCCGGAGACTGTGGCAACGGTGAGCAAGCCCGCGGCAACGATGACGACGATCACGATGAATATGCCGAACACGATCTGCATGTTTTCTCCGACCGCCCAACGGCTTGCGGTTCAGCGGCGCCAAAGTTTGGTTCTGTCTGCTCCCGCCGTCTAAGCGGCGTAGAGCTCGCTTGGCGGCGGGAGCTGGGAACAAAAGCTGCAACCTTTAATTTCCCCGCCGAGCGCTGCCGGGCTTGACCATCCTGCTGGCAGAATTGGTCCGCTTTCGTCGCGTGACGATGGCCTTCTGAGACCGAAGAAGTCCAGTCACAGCGGAGAATGGCTGTGGGGGAGGGAATCGAACCCCCCGCGGTGCCGCAAACGTCGCCAACGGAATCCAACCCTGACGAAGACAAGAAGCAATGAATCCGGTCACTTACGGCCAGGCCGCCGATTATGCCTTCACCTCGCCGATTGGAAAAAGTTGGCGAAATGTTGCGCCCAACTGTCAACGCTACTGACACACGTGAATACTTGCCCGGCTTACCGCGACCCGCCTCGAGAGTTTGATCTTCCGCGACCTCCGTCGCGCGGCCGTCCAGAGCATGGTCCGGGCCCGCCGGAGCGAAGGGGATTCGAACTCCCGGTGGGGTTATTAGCTCAATATGGGCTGAAACTCACAGCCCTCCACAGCACGCCTCACCAATCTTTTCAATCCTTTATGGATTCGGCCCAGGCCGTCAAGGTCCCTCGTAGGCCCTGAGTTTTAGCCCAAGTTTTGACACAGGCGAGGCACACGGTGAGATCACGCGTCATCTCTGACAGGGAGCACATCCGCGAGACCGGGGTGGGCCCCTTCTCGGTCCTCCCGCCGTCACGCGTTTCGCCAATTCCGCTGTCCGATAACCCCGGGTTATCGGACCCGCCCTGGCCCAGACCCAAAGCTCGCCGCTTCGCGGTTTACGTAATCAAGGATTACGTACTCGGTCGGCGGTCATCCCGCCGACGACTGCTTGCGGCGCGGGGCACCAAGCACCCGCGCTAACGCGGGCGACTACGCCCGCGTCCGGGCAATCCCGAGTCCGCCGGCAGCCGAGCGGCACAATACAAATAATGTTGTGCCGACGTTAATTGCGGAGTTCAAGCCAGACTCCAAGAGTAATGAGGTAAAGCAAGAGACCCAAGAGAACCAGAGTATTCCGGAGCGCCGTTTGCCGGTGCCGAACCACGACGAAAAGCAAACCGCTGGGCACACCATAGGTTACGACACCGATGACCGCGATCGACACCCACCCCGCGAACTCGGAAAACGCAGGTGGCCGCTTACCGACAGACATCAACAGGAAGCTGCTGTGGAGCCTCATCCAGAGGTACCCACCGAGCGGAAGGAGTATCGACGGCACAATCAGGCTCGCCACGAAAAGCCGCTTCGGTCGTATTGTCTCAATCACCCTATCAATGCCACCGCGTAGCGAACGTTGGGATCAGCAGGTGAGCAGATCACTCGAACTCTTTGCGTAACTGCTCGTAGACCTTGCGGCGTTCCTCCCGAATCACTTCCGAATCCTGCCGCTCTCGAGCAACTGGAGAGTCCGCCTTAGAGACCTCAACCAACTTGATCAGTACCTCATCGCCTAACAAGATTCCGTCACTGATCCATTCGAGGCGTTCGGCTACAGCAGAGCCTAGCGAGATATTTGCCCAGACCGAAAACGTTGCGTCTTGGACTTCTGCCCAACCGCGCGGGTCTGTTGACGGCGGCAAATTCTCCGTGTCTACCTTGATCAGCTCCAATGCCGCCGTTAGGTGGCCGGGTGAAGTCAGACCGGCACGGCATCGCTGCTTTCCGTTCACCCAGACCTCAAGAGCACGCACAGGTCACCTCGATCGCTGCAAGATGAAGATCCTGCATCTGGCTACAGACAGCCGCCAAACTGCTGAACCAACCTGCAAGTGCAAGCAGGCGGCGGGCTCTGGTGCCACTCGAAGTAGGTCCAGTGGTCACCAGGACAGGGGTAATGCGGTCTGCTCGGCGGGACGTGATCAATGCGAGGAGGCGGAAGCGGCGGGCAGGGCGGGCACCCGGGTTGAGAATTCTTGCACTGACACCAGGTGAACCGAATGGGACCGATGCAGATCAACGTACAGGACTGGTAGGTCTGTCCGCGCCCTTCGCAGCCCTTTGCACACGTCTGTGTCTGAGCTGGACTACAGCCTGCTAGGCCATCGGGATCAAGCTGAATGATCGGGCCGTTGCCAACATAGGTGTAAAAGCTGCTCTGGTTGGCTGCTTCGCGCAGTGGATCTTCTTGGAGGAAGCGACCCGCTCCTGAGCTGTAGTAACGCGCGCGGTAGAAGTTGAGGCCTGCCTCGCCTGCCTCTCTGGACGTGTAGGTGAAGGGGTTGGCGAGCGAGCCGGTCTGGCTCTTGACCTGGCCCCAGGCGTCGTAAAGGTAGTTGTTTTGAACCGACGCCGAGGAGTTGGTCACAGCGTTGACCGATCCCAGAGCGTCCGTCTCGTAGTAGTAGACCTGCCCGCCACGGCTCAAGGCGAGTGGTTCGTCGATGCCGGGCCCAAAGAGATAGTCAGCCGAAGAGGCGCCGGCCTCCCGAACCAGGTTCAGGCCGTCGTAGAGATAGGTCGTGGCTGAGCCGACCGTCTTCGTGCTGCGCCGGCCCTGGTAGTCGTAGAGGTAGGTCGCCGCCGTGGCGCCCGAAATCGACACCATCCGGTTGTCGGGGTTGTAACCGAAAGTGTACCCCGTGCGAGTCAACGTGCTCCCGTTACTGTCGTAGGTGTAGGAATTCGAGCCGTCGCTGGTCAGCCGTTGCCAGTTGAGGGGATTGGCTCCGATCTTCTGGTAGGTGTAGTTCGTAGTCGAACCGTTGATCGTGCTAGTCAGCCGATTCCCGATGGCGTCGTATGTCCAGGAATCGACCTCGCCGTTCAACGGAGCGACGTTCGGGTAGGTGACCTTCAAGAGCTGGTAGCTCGGATCGTACTCGTAGTTCGTCTGGTGGTTGGACAGCCCTTGGGAAGGCACCGTCGCCGTCATCGACACCCGTTGACCCAACATCGTGTACTGCCCCGTCGTGTAGTTTAGGTCATACCCGTAACCGTATGTGGCCACGTTCGTTCCGCCCGTGGCCAGATTCGAAAGCTGCGTAAGCCTGCCCTGGTCGTCGTAGCTGAAGTTCCGGCTCTGACCGTTTGGGAAGTTGATCGCCTGGTACTGGCCCGGCAAGGTATAAGTGTACTTGAAGTTCCCGGCGACGGGAGACCATTGGATGGTGTTCAGGCTTCCATCGGAGTAGTACGAATAGCTCGAGGTGGGACCGCTCTGGATCGCCACCGTCGCGGCTGTATCGTCTGCGTTGTATGTGCGCGTGATCGTTCCGCGGCTTGCCTGCGTATCGCCCTGAAGCCGGTAGGAAGAGTCATAGGCCAAGGTGTGGGTCTCCGTCGGCGAGACGCTCGTGTCGACCACCTGAGTCAGCTTCTGTCCCTGATAGGTGTAGGCGATTGTGGACGAGCCTGGATATGTCTTGGTCGCGACGCGCTTGAAGTGGTCGTAGGCGAAGGTGATCGTTTGGTTCTTCCGGTCGGTTTTTTGATAAAGAAGGCTGTCGCTGGTGTACGTGTAATGCTCGGCCACGCTGTCAGGAAATGTCGTGGTAATCAGCCGCCTTCCTGAATCGTAGGCGTAGCTCGTGGAATTCCCGTTGGCGTCGTTGATGGCGGTGAGAAGACCTCGCGTATAGGTGTATGCCGTCGTATTGGCCAGGCTATCGATTGATTTGGCGAGCTGGCCGTACTGATCGTAGCCCTGCTTCGTCACCTTGGAGTTGGGGTCAGTAACGTTGGCAAAGACGAGTCCTGACGACGAATCGAAGTTGTCGTAGCTGTAGGTCGTGAGGAAGGTGAGCGTCGAGGAAGGCGACGGTTTCGGCAATGTGATCGAGGTCACACGATCCAGCGCGTCGTACGCGTACGTTGTTGAATGGGTCAGAGGGTCTGTGACCGACGTCACGCGGCCAATGGAATCGTAACCGTAGGTCGTCACCGGCCGCGTGCCGGCGTCGTTGTTGGCCGGTCCCGTTACCGTTTGGAGGTTACCCTGAGCGTCGTAGACGTAGTCGGTCATGCCACCCGTCGCGTTCGTAACTCGGGTTACGCGGCCGTGAGAATCGTAAGCGTACGTTGTCAGGGTGTCGACAGTGACTCCGTCATCGTGGACTCGGTAGACGTGGCGAAGGGCCCCGGGCGCAGGATCGCTCGTCTGATAGTAGTCGTATTGCCATGCCTGCCAGGTCGGATCAACCGCGTTTGTACTGGGATTCTTCGGGGTGATCGACGTCACTTTGGAAGTAAAAGTCGGGTCGTAGGTGTAGTCAAACCGCACGGCGTTGGATCCCTGGTAGTCCTTGGTGACCGTCAGAGGGCGGCCGTCGGTAGTGTAGGTGTAGAAGGTCTTGACACCGACGGCGTCGTTAAACTGTTGGACTGACCCATCCGGGGTGTAGTCGGTGTGAGTCGCCCCTCCTCCCCCTGAGGGAGGAGTCGGATCTGTGATGAGGCCGTCCGTGCTTACAGAATAGGTGTAGATATGCCCCTGAGAGTCCGACTTCGACGTGGCGGCGGGGTTGCCTAGATAGGCATAGGTGTACGTATATGTCTCACCGCCGTCCGTGTAGGTCTTGGTCCGCCCCACTGAGTCGTAGGTGATGGTCGTCACCACCCGGCTCCAGTTGTCAGTAATTCCCGAAAGCAGAGGCGAGAACCGAGCCGTGACGTACGAGTAGGTCGTCACCCGCGAGGCCGGATCCGTTACCGTTGCCAGTGCTCCCTGGGCGTTGTAGGTGTACTGCACCTGCCGGCCCGAAAAGTCCTGGATCGTGCTGATACGGCCGTCCGGTCCCCAGAAGACGTTCAAGTACCGGCCCGACCCCGAGGAATCGGCGATCTGCTGAACTCTACCGTTTCCATCATAGGACCAGGTCAGCACGTTTCCGAAGTCATCGGTCATCGAAGCCAGAGCACCGACCGCATTGAAATGAAGGACGGACCGAGTGCGCTGGAGCGTCAGGTCGAACGTTCCGTCGCCGTTGTGGATCACCGTGTCATGCCGACCTGGCGGAGGCGTGAATGTCCCATCGCCGTTGTCTACGAAACGGTACCGCGTGCCGTCGGGCATGACGAAGTCAGCCTCTTTTTGATAGGTGCTGGGGGCCGCGAACAAGTACGTCGCGTAGTACACGCGCGAAGCAGGGCTCGGGCTCCAACCGATTCCCATAGGCCCGTCCACGGCCTCACTGCTAAGGTAGTTTCGGCTGATAGCAAGCGGGAAGCCGCTTGTTCGGATGATTAGATCCTGGGCAGAAGTCACATAGGCGCCCGAAGCAACGTAGCAAGGCGACCCCGTGCAGGTACACGGGGTACATTTCGCGCTCGGAGGTGGAGTCGGAGGGTTTCCGGGCGGAAACCAGTCGGGGCACCACCATTGAGCGTTGGCGCCGTGTGCGGCGAAGATGAAGAGAAATCCGCCGAGCACAAAGCGGGCGACCGTCGCCGTCCAGCGGGGAATCAGACAATACCTCGACTTCATGATAGTCCCCTCGTCAGTACTCGACCGTCGTGACGCCTTGAAGCGTCGTCACGTTGCCGATGCCGTCGGTTGCCGTGATAAACACCGTGTAACCTCCGGGCGCGCACAGCATTCCGTTATCCGCCCGGCCGTCCCAAGTCACCGTCAAATGCCCGGGCGACTGATTCGCGAGCGAAATCGTCCGGAGAGTCGAGACGGAGCTCTGATTGACGAACCGCACCGTGATGTTCGCCGTCTGGTTTAGATAGGTGCTCAGATCAAACGCCAGAGCCTGAGTACCTGTCGCTGGCCCGAAGACCGCAGGCGTGAAGAGGGCGTTGGAAAGTACTGGCCGCGTGCCGAAAAGAATGACCAGATTCACGGGGAATAGGTCGTTGCGAGTGATCAATTGGCTGTATGGGTAGTACGGGAGCACCGCTCCCTGCGCATCCGTGCCCGTGAAAACGAACATGTGCGGCCCGCTCGCCACGTAGTCATCGAAGATCGTTAGCGTCTGGCCCGGCCCGCAGTTGTAGATCTGGCAGAGCCAGACCTGGGCGCGGGAGCCGTATCCCCCGTCCGGATTTGAACCTGTTGTGTACCCGACGAGGAGCGGCTGGTTGTTGTAGGGGTCGTAGGTCGACAGCGTCGTCCGCAGCAGCTGCGCGGAGGTTGTTGCTCTCGTGACGCTACTTCGGTCCCATGTGATGGAGTGGGTTCCATCGTTGGCCGTCACGTAATACGAGTAGGGACCATCCGGCAACAGCACGGCCGCGTCGTTCTTGCCGTTCCAGACATCCACGTAGGTTCCGGCCGGGCGGCTGGTATTGACCAGCGTTCGAACGGTTTGACCGGTCGCGTTTTTGATGAAGAGTGTTTCGGTCAAGGTGAACGGAACGACTGACGTGTAGGAGACAGTCTGGGCTGCCGAGCCGTTAAATTGGTAGACGTTTTGGCTTGCGCTGAAGTTGGCTACGGTCAGAGTAAAGGCGGTGACACTCTTGTTTCCAGCGAGATCCCAGGCTTGGAGGCGAAGGGTGTAGAGACCGGGCACCAGGGTCAACGTGGCCCAAGTGCCCAGCGCTCCTCCTGACACCGGCGAGGATCCAGTCTGAATGACCGTGTAAGACGAGGGGGAAGATCCAGCTCCGTAGTCCAGGATCCAGTTCTGGAAGTTGGTATCGGTGGCGCTGCCCGTGACAGCCACGTTCGTTGAACCGGCGGAGTAAACGTTTGACAGAGTCTGGCCACTCGAAGGCGACGTGATCGATGCGGCCGGAGGCGTTACGTCGAGCACGACGGTCACGCTGGAAACCACCTGGGCAGTCCCGTCGACCACGGTCAGCTCCAAAGTGTAAGTTCCGTCGGGTTGAACGACCGCCGAGCCATTCTTCCCATCCCATGTAACTGAGAGCGGAGCGGCCGGTGCACCCGCAATCGTGCGGACCACGGTGCCGCCGGCGTTCTTGACGTTCAGCGTCCAAGTGGGGCCGTCGAAATTGCACGTTCCGGTGAGAGTCGTCGTGTCCTGGATGCCATCGCCGTTCGGACTGAAGTACTGGGGCGATGCTGAGACGCCGCTGACTTGCAACTGCAGAGTCGAATTGATGATCGAGAAGCCTTTCACGGTCGCGGCACTGTTGCCGCCTGCCGTGCTGTCGATCTGATAGGTATATGTGCCGTCGGGTTGAAGGACTCCGGAGTCGTTCTTGCCATCCCAAGACGTTGATACGGTGGATCCTGAGCCGGTCAGCGTCCGCAGGAGCAGGCTCGAGCTGTTGTAGAGCTTTACCGTCCAGGTGCCCGACTGAGTCGTGCCGAAGTAGAAATTGGCAGTCATGTTGACCGTCGGGTTGAATGTTCGATTGCCGAGAGCAAAAGAGTTGACCCATTGCGGCGCAGACGGTGTCGTCGCGAGCCACGGTTCGAACTTCGCGCCCGTCGAAACTGATTGGCCCGACCCAGTCCCCGAGCCTGACGGGCCGGACGCCGAGTTCCAGAAATTGAATCTGGCATCGACGACCGTCGTGGGCGTCTGATTGACAAAGCCGGCATCGTTTCCCGAGAAGCTGCAATTCGAAATCGATGTCTGGCTTCCACTCAGGCTGATTCCGGCATATTGGTTTGAGACCAGCGTGAGGTGATCGAACGGCGCCAAGGTGAGCAGAGCGTGGAGGCCCCCACGGACCCCGGCGAACCCGGCGTAGCTGATCGTGGCGTAGCTAATCTGCGAGGAGGAGAGGGTGGCTGAAGACAAATAAATGCCTTGCCAGTACCCCGCCGTTGGACTGCCGGTATTGGCCGTAAAGGTAATCGGCTGACTCGACGTCCCTACAGCCTGCAGACCCCCGAAAAGCCCGCCGCTGCCAAAGGCGAGAATCAGATTCTGGTTGAACTTCACCGTCACACCCGCCTGAATCGTCAGCACCGGAGTTGCTGTTGAATACACGCCGACGCTGCCGGTCATCACATAGGTAAGCCCGAAGTTCTTCCAGGTGGTATTCACAGTGACCGTCCACGCTCGTATCTCGACCGTGTTGTACGTGTTGCCCGTCACCGTCAACCCAGACACTGTCCCAAACGTCACCGCCGCGTCTTGACTGATTGCGTAGCCTGTGTTGTTGATGATCGACACCGTCTGAAGCGAGGGCGATGCAGGGTTCACCACGTATACCCCGCCCGACGTGTTGCTCGATACCGTCGAGGAGCTCACACTCGCCGTCGACGGGCCGAGGATATATAGACCCCACGGATTCGCCGTCGCGGTCAAATTGCTGATTGTCGGCGCGCCGCCGTTGATCCGAATGCCAGAGTCCACGTTGTTCTGCACCGTCACGTTCGAAATCGTCGGCGAACAACCGTTGACATAAATCCCGCCCCAGGTCCCATCCAACCCGCCGTAGCTGACGGTCGCGTAGCTAATCTGCGAGGAGGACAGCGTGGCTGAAGCCAAATAAATGCCTCGCCAGTATCCTGCCGTCGGGCTGCCAGTGTTGGCCGTAAAGGTAATCGGCTGACTCGAGGTTCCTACGGCTTGTAAACCCCCTGCGTACCCACCATTGCCAACGATAAATGTCACGTTCTGGTTGAACTTCACCGTCACACCAGCCTGAATCGTCAGCACCGGACTCGTTGAGCCCCATACGGCGAGATCGCCGGTCACAATGTAGGGGCTGGCAGCTAGCGTCCAGGTCGTGTTCGTCGAAATCGTCCCGGAAACGATCGTCCCACCGGCGCTCGTTACCGTCAGAGTATTGCTCGTGGCAAGCAGGTTGTAGCCATTGTTGGCGAACAGGCGCATCTCATAGCTGCCCGCGGCTGTTTCCGTAGGTACGGTGAAAGCACACGATCCGGCGGCCAGAGGGCTGCCGGGCGTCTGCGTGCAGCTGACGTAAAGCCAGGCGAGGTAAGAAGTATTGCCGGCTCCGGAAGCATACAGACCAATCCAGTCGGAGGCGGTGGGCGCGACGATCCCGCTCCAGGTCGTGGTCACTGTGCCGCCCGCCGCGATAGACGATGGACTGACGCTGAGAGTAGGCTGCGCTACCGCAACTTTGTTCGCACAGGCGAATAGCGCCGCCGTGACTGCCAGGACTCCAAGGCTCGCTTTTCGGTGTCGCATCTTGAACCTCACTGATGCAGCGTGCTCTTCGTCATCAGTCCCATTTCTGCCCCAACTAGCGTGACGGCCGGCGTGAAGAGCCAGCCAAGGACGGAGATCCTTTTCGAATCCGCAGAGCTCCGACTGACACCGGCCCAAAATCGCTTCCCCAATTCACTGCAAGCGCGTGAGAACCCGACGACAGCCTACTCAACGGGATGTCGACGGTGAGGTCGCCCGAAGTTGAGAGCAGACCTTTCAGATCCCTCAAGTCCTTCACGATCTGGCCGTCGATGAAGACCGTGACACCCCCCGGCTCTTGTCTGAATCGTGAAGCCGTCGCGCCTTCGAGACTCAGATCGAGAGTCAGCGCGTCTCCCCGAGCTGTCCAGGCCTTTTCCGTGGAGTTCCAGCTCGCATTTGTCGGCACGAGATGGAGTCTCGGCGAAACGTCTTCGACCGCGGATAGGCCGTGATGATGGTGATGATCCTCCGCTTTCGCCGTCAGAAGCGACTTCCCTCGGCGCCCTAGCGCGCGATCGACGAAACTGGAGCCACGATTCCCTATTGTGATCAGCGCATTCTCCGGAAGCGCCGTCGCGGCAACCGCGATCACAAAGTTGGGGAGATCGGGAACATAAAACAACCCGCTCTCATCGAATCCGTTCCAGTTCTCGACCACCGCGCCGGCCGGCCTGGGTTCACGATTGACGAGCGTTCGGAGCACCGGCCCGGTCCCCTTACCCGTGCGCGAATCTGCGACCGCCGTTCCGGCCTGGACGTGCACGCGTGCTGGTTTCGGAAGCTTGTAGGACAGAACACCGTTCTGGCGGCCGTAGTAGTTCGTTACGGCTTTTACGTCTTCTTCGCCCAAATTCGCCGGGAAATAGAGGGTGACCTTACCTTCGTGATGAAGCTCGATCCGTAATGAGTAGGCTTCGTCCGAAACGACCTCCCCCGCGTCGTCGCGGCCGTCCCAGTCGAGGGCCTGCTTTCCCTTTTCAACCGCCTTGCCGGCGATGAGCTTGCGGACGGGATAGCCGTCGCGGTCGAGAATCAGGACGGTCAGGGTGCCGGGCTGAGCCAGCGCGAAGGAGATTCCGATCTTCTGCCCAAGCGAAGGGTTGAAAAAGGGGCGGGAAATCGCGACATCGGAGATTTCGGAGGAAGCGGCGGCGGTCGCTGGAAAGGCTACCAGCAAGGCCAATGGCAGGACAGCGATCCAGGAACCCGGACGGATCCGTCTCGATCCGGGGTTGATACGAGCGCGAGCTACGTTGTTTTGGCCTAGGGCAGGCATAGCCTTCTCCCCTCTAAGTACTAAGTGGCGCCGCGGGCACTTTTTTTGACACCTTCAAAAAAAACTTCGTTCGGTTGCAAGCTCACGCAAACAAGACGCCCTGCCCGCGCAAGAAGCAGGAGAAGAAAGCGAGTCGAAAGGCGATCGGAACGCACCGGGAAGAAGGACCGGACAGGCAGGACAGCACTCCGGCCAGTACTCTCGTGCTGCCACTTGCTCGCAGCTGCACGCCGGGATACCGCCGGCTGCAATGTCTTTTCGCTTTCTGGTTCTTTGACTCTATGTCCGTCGCGACACTGATGTCGAGACTTTTTCTGAGCCCCTATACCTATATGTCGCGAGAAGGATCCTCGACGGATTACGATTCCGCGAACTCGTACCCGGAGACCTCAGCGCGCTTTTTTGTGGCTTCTCTCCTCTTTTTTGTGTCATCCGCATGGCTCTTCTTAGCGTTAATGCGCTGTCCTCGTGAAGAATTGGTTGCAGAGCGCCACAAAACAGTCTCAAGAGATCGCTTTCACTTCTTGGCTTCATTTGCGTTGAAGATTCACCGGCCATCTCATCCGACGGGGCCAGAAGGCCTTACGGCCGGTCCTACGGCGGGCTGCCTCCTATCAATGCTTCACCAAGAGGCTCCGTCTGCTGCCTCGCGATTTGTACCTTCCCTTACTAATAGGTCGACACTGCGGCCGATGCCGGGCTAGGGTCGGCGCAGGTTTGGCAAAGCCGCTCCGAGCATCGCGTTTCCGAGCGACGATCAAGAGAACGGGCGAATCGCCCTTTGCAGTGTCGGCGCATGAGTACAACGAGGACGTCGGCGGTGCCCGCGGGTCCACCCGAGTCCCTGGAAGTCGCCCAAGCAAGCGCCCGATCATGGCGCCTGCTTCAGGACGCAACGACTCCGGGAATGAACCTCTGCAGCACCTTGAGCGCCACCGCGGAGAGCGTCGGATAGAGCCCATCCATGAGGCTCCATCCGATCAAGTAGGCGAGATTGCCGCGAATGAAAAAGAAGTGGTCGAACTCCCATGTCCCGAGGATCGCGTGTTCCGCGACCTTCACGATGAAACTGAAGATCGCAAAGAGCAGAAACTGCTCGAGCCAGCGTCGGCGATACGCTCCCGCGTAGAGAAAGCCCAAGCACAACCCGATCCAGACAAACGTGTGGAAGAGGTTGTTGATCCAGGGCAGAAAGCTCATCCAGCCGGCTTTGTAGAGCCCGTAGTTCGCAAGAAAAGTCCCGACTCCCCAGCCGACGAAAAGCACCCAATACGTGCGGCGAAAATTCTGCTCGACGTGATCGTTCGCGTATCGCATGACGACGAAGAGCGCCGCGTACACGAGAAGGACCAGGCCGTAGCACCAGATCGTGTTGCCCGCCCCGAGCCAGGAATCGCTCATGACATCAGACCCGAGCCGGCTTTTGCGCCGCGGCGACGAACGGCATGGCGTAGTGGGCCAGCGCCATGACCGTGAGCTGCGGGTTGACGCCGATGCTCGACGGAAAGACGCTCGCGTCGCAGACGAAGAGGTTGTCGTAGCCCCAGACCCGGAACTGGGGATCCACGACACCCCTCTCCGGTCTCTTGCTCACCGCATTGCCCCCCTGCGGATGTCCGGTCCCGATCGTGATGTCGCTCGCGTCGCGAACGAGGTCTCTCAACCCGGCGAGCTCTTCGAGGCTCCCGAACTCGTAGTACCGAAAAGTGCTCGGCATGACCTTCTGCGCGCCGCCGGCGAAGTAGATGCGGCCGGCGAGGATCAACCCTTCGACTAGCTTCGCGAGATCCGCCCGCGTTGGCTCGTAGTCGATCTGCCGGCCGGTGAGTCCGCCCAGAACCGCCTCGGCGTTGCTCTCGGTCCCAACGAGGACTCCGGTTGAGGTCATCCTGTTATACCGGCGCATGTTTCGGAAGTGATCCTCGAACCATCCGGGCATCGACAGGGACTGGGCCACTGGCGGGTTGAACCAGGTCTCCAGCACGTATCCACGCCCAGGAGAAAGCTCCAGGTAGTGGCTGATCTGCAACCCGTCGTAGGAATCGACGACCCGATCGAAGAGCGCGGCCATCGGAGATCCCATGTTGAACGAGACCTGCTTGCCGACGCGCTTGCCGCCGGCCCCCGACCGAAGAAGAAGAACGCTCGAGGAGATGGCGCCCGCCGCGACGACGAAGGTGTTTCCGCGGACTTCGATCAGGCGGCCGTCGCCCAGCCGGCAGCGGACGGCGGTGATCCGCTTCCCCACGGCCCGAAGCTGCTCCGCTTCGCAGTCCGAAAGAATCCGGAGCCGGCCGGGGAAATCGTGCTGGGTCATCGGGAGGATCGTGTCGAGCATCGAGAGTTTCTTGCCGTACTTACAGCCAATGTTGCAATAGCCGCAGCCCAGACACCCCTGGATGTTGGCGTCGACGACCTTGAACTTGTTCGGCGGCTCTCCGAGCTGCAGGCTCTCGATGCCACTCTTAAAATATTGGGCGCCTCGGTTCAGGTTGTCGTGGTTCTGAGGCTGAACGTGAATGAGATTCCAGATGTGCTCGAAGGAGCTCCCGATTCCGGCCGGATTGAGTCCCGCATCCAGCGAATCCGGATCGTTCCAGCGCTCGATCACCCCTTGCGGCATCTTGAAGCAGACGGCGTTGTTGACGACCGTCGAACCTCCGACGCAGCTTCCCTGCAGCACCTGAAAATCGAAGGTCTTCGTCAGCTGCAGGGCTCCGTCGGCGTAGAGCTTCCCAAGCATCTCCGCCTCGTTCTCCGTGAACTGCGAAGGATCGACGAAGGAGCCGCGCTCGAGCAGAAGGACTTCTCGGCCGTGTTCCGCAAGGCCATGGGCGAGTATCGAGGCCGCGGCGCCGGA
>Ga0207684_10001605_pt1 | contig 24021 bp, 22 predicted proteins | sample KBSK5501metaG_FD_184342 | JGI IMG/M metagenome (GOLD analysis project Ga0207684, IMG submission 184342) | Corn, switchgrass and miscanthus rhizosphere microbial communities from Kellogg Biological Station, Michigan, USA - KBS K5-50-1 metaG... | ecosystem: Host-associated > Plants > Roots >...
GATTCGTTCTCTGTACAGGTTCTATCTCTGTGCTGGACTTGCTCTCATCGTTGCGGCGACAACCCACAATCTGTATCTCACCCTCGCGTTGTTCATGATCGCTGCCGGCTCGCTTGGCATGGCGAACGGCGCGGTGTTTCAGCTCCTGCCACAACGGTTCGGGAGCGATATCGGCATAATGACCGGCTTGGTTGGAGCTGGCGGCGGTATCGGCGGATTTTATTTAGCGAGCTCGCTCGGTTTTTCGAAAGGCTTAACCGGCTCCTACCTGCCTGGTTTCCTCATCTTTGCTTTCCTTTGCTTTCTCGCAGTCGCGGGACTGGGAGTAGTGAAAACAAGATGGCGCACGACCTGGGGCGCGCTCGCTGGTGCCCGCATTTGAAGATCACTATATCGCCTCACTACCCAACTTTTTCCTTCAGTTTATGAATGTCGAGACAACGATCCCGGACCCAGGGTTTAACGACGTACAAAAAGAGTACTTGCAAGGCTATTTTGCAGGACTTGCTTGTCGAGGGCTTATTCCTTTCGTCGGGCACACGTCTGATGGCCGGATCACCAATGTGCCTGAGCCAGGCATGACAAACGCCGCACTCGAACCGGTGGCGTCGAGCGAGGAAACAGTTTACGGAACACCCGTTTCGGCGCTCTCTGAACAAGAACTCTGGAAACTGGAGCAGCATGGACTCGATATCTGGGACAAGCTCGTCGCACATGCGAATGAAGAAAAGTTTCCCGATAAAGCAGACACGTTCCGGTTTCGCTACCACGGTCTATTTTACGTCGCGCCAGCACAGAATGCGTTTATGTTGCGGTGCCGGATTCCTGCCGGCGAACTAACTTCTGGGCAGCTGCGCGGTCTAGCAGATATCGCAGAAGATTGGGGTGGCAAGTACGCAGATATTACAACACGCGCAAATATCCAAATTCGCGAGATTCCGCCTCGGCACATCGTCAAATGTTTACTCAAACTTCAGGAGATCGGGCTGACGTCACGCGGATCGGGAGTGGACAACGTGCGCAACATCACGGCGACACCGACTGCCGGCATCGACAGAGACGAGTTGATCGATACGCGTCCGTTCGCCAATGCGCTTCATCATTACATTCTTAACAATCGCGATCTCTATGATCTACCTCGCAAATTCAACGTTGCCTTTGACGGCGGCGGCGCAATTAGCGTTGTCGCAGATACAAACGATATCGGTTTTGTTGCTGTAGAAGTGAAAGAAGGAAAGGGCGTCGAGGCCGGAGTTTACTTCCGAGTCCAGCTGGCCGGCATCACGGGCCACCTGCAGTTTGCCCAAGACACCGGCATTCTTGTCAAACCGGAGGAGTGCGTCGCTGTTGCCGCCGCGATAATACGTGTTTTTACCGAGAACGGTGACCGAACCAATCGCAAAAAAGCACGGCTCAAATATCTCATCGACAAATGGGGCATCCCAAAATTTATCGAAGAGATCCAAAAGAAGCTCACGTTTCCGTTCGTGCATTTCCCAATTGAGCAATGCGCGCCGCGACATCCGCCCATTCCGCATGGGCACGTCGGTGAATTCAAACAAGCACAGCGCAACCTCAACTATATCGGAGTGGTGGTTACCGTCGGGCGGATGAACACAAAGCAGATGCGACGCCTGGCTGATATCGCGCAGAACTACGGTTCAGGGGAAGTGCGACTGACCGTCTGGCAAAATCTGATCATCCCGAACGTTCCGGATGCGTTTGTAGAGACAGTGAAAAAAAATCTCGTGCGGATGGGTTTTCACTACGAAGCCTCCGCGATTTCTGGCGGTCTGATCGCGTGCACCGGAAACACCGGTTGCAAGTGGTCCGCCACGAATACAAAAGGGCAGGCCGTAATTCTCGCGCGCCATCTCGAGAAGAAACTCCAGTTAGATCGCCCGATTAACATTCACCTCACCGGGTGCCCAAACTCGTGTGCTCAGCACTACATTGGCGACATCGGTCTGCTAGGCGCCAAAGTAACCCAGGGGGGCGAAACGGTTGAAGGGTACCACGTCGTACTCGGCGGTGGCTCAGGCGACCAGCAAAGCGTCGCACGACAGATCTTCAAAGGAATTCCATTTAACGAATTACCCAGCCTGCTTGAGCGTGTGGTCAAGACCTACCTCGAAAAACGCACTCGTGGCGAAAGCTTCATCGAGTTCGTCAACCGCCACAGCGTGAAAGAGGTGCAGGAGATGTTTTCTGACTAAAAATGACGCAACGACATACCGTTCCGTTTATTCCTGACAACGCACCGTTTACACCAGCACAACGCGCGTGGCTGAGCGGCCTTCTCGCTGGCATATTCTGCCATGCCGAACCGCGCGCGGGCGTCACGCAGCCACCTGCGGTAATCAAACCAAGGTTGGCCATCCTATTCGGTTCACAAAGCGGCAATGCCGAGTCACTTTCGAAACGGATTTGCAAAGAGGCCCAGAAACGCGGCTATGAAACAACGGTGGAGTCGCTCGAGAAAGGTTCACCGGCAATGCTCGCGCAAAAGAATTGTGTACTGATTATCACCAGCACCTGGGGTGAAGGCCATCCGCCCGACAACGCAGCGGCGTTTTGGGAAAATTTGAAGAACGAGAATGACATCAGGTTGTCAGAATTAGCTTATTCAGTCCTCGCGCTAGGCGACACCAATTATCAGAATTTTTGTGGGTTCGGAAAAGCTGTCGATCGACGACTCGAAGAGCTCGGCGCAATGCGAATCTTCGAACGTGTTGACTGCGATGTCGATTACGATGATCCAGCCGCGCGGTGGCAGAATGGCGTTTTTGAGGCTTTAGAAAAACTTCCTCCTCAATCCGACACACCCTCTCTAAACGGCTCGGCGAGCACTTCGAGCAATGGTTTAGAACCCTCCCCTACAACCAATGCCGGCAGTTACTCGCGCAGAAAACCGTTTCCCGGTCGGCTGCTCGTTAACTGCCGGCTCACGGGCCAAGATTCCCAAAAAGATACGCGACACTATGAAATTTGCCTGAATGGCTCCGGGTTGACGTATGAGGCTGGAGATGCGCTCGGCATCGTTCCGTCGAATTCTGCAGATCTGGTAGAGGAGATTTTAAGGGCCCTTGAGTTTGACGGTGAAGAGGAAGTCACCAGCCCCGATGGGACTAAAATGCCGATCCGCTTGGCGCTCTTACGCGAGTATGAGGTCCGGTCGCCGAACAGCGATTTTTTGAAAGCGATCGCCGAACACCAATCGGCGGATCAACACTTCAAAGATCTGGTCAGAGCGGATGTACGCACTGAACTGGACAAATTTCTCTGGGGCCGTGAGATTATCGACTTCCTGGTTGATGCCCCGGGCGTGAGGTTCGAGCCGGAAGAGTTTGTCGGCCTACTAAGAAATCTTCAACCCCGCCTGTATTCGATCGCCTCGAGCCACAAAGCTTCTCCCGGACAAGTGCATCTAACAGTGAACACGTTGCGCTACGAATCGAATGGCCGGCACAGGAAAGGCGTTTGTTCCAATTTTTTAGCGGAGGGCGTCGGAAAAGATACGCCAGTACCTCTTTTCATTCAGCCCTCGAAGCATTTCCGCCTGCCTCAGAACGGTGATGTTCCGATTATCATGGTTGGTCCAGGCACTGGGATCGCACCGTTTCGCGCCTTTCTACAGGAGCGCAAAGTGATCGGTGCCAAAGGCCGCAATTGGCTGTTCTTCGGGATGCAAAGATCGCGCTGCGATTTCCTCTACAAGGATGAGCTGGAAACGATGCAGCGTGACAATGTCCTGACACGGCTCGATACAGCATTTTCCAGAGATCAGGATTTCAAAGTCTACGTCCAGCATCGAATGCTCGAACGTGCTAAAGAGCTCTGGAACTGGCTTGAACAAGGAGCTCACTTTTATGTGTGCGGCGACGCCAGTCGCATGGCTAAGGATGTCGACGAGGCGCTGCACAAAATCGTGTCTACCGCCGGCGAGAAAACCGTCGATGCGGCAACGGAGTACATCCAGAAACTCAAATCCGAAAAGCGCTACCAACGTGATGTCTACTGATTTGACAGAGAATCGGAAGCTCAGCGCAGGTCCAACGCTCATCGACACTTTACTTCGTGAGCAGCAGCTTTTCACGCCAGTCGCGAATTTTTCACGGAAGCATGAGCGCCACGAGATACCGGCCCAAGCTAAGCATTATCGCGAGCTAATCCCGGTCTCTGGGCCAAAACCAGGCGAGCAATATGCGTTCGCCGTAGATCTCGACACCTGCACAGGTTGCAAGGCCTGCGTGACGGCATGCCACAATTTGAATGGGCTCGACGAAGGGGAAACCTGGCGCGATGTCGGGGTACTGTTCGGTGGAACGACAGCCGAGCCAGTACAGCAAACCGTGACAACCGCGTGCCATCATTGCATCGACCCTGCGTGCATGACCGGCTGCCCGGTCAACGCGTATGATAAGGATCCAGTGACGGGAATCGTTCGGCATCTCGACGATCAATGTATCGGTTGCCAATACTGCATTCTGAAATGTCCATACGACGTACCGAAATATTCGAAGAAACGCGGGATCGTTCGTAAATGCGACATGTGCTCAAGCCGGCTCGCGGCGGGCGAGGCGCCCGCGTGCGTTCAAGCTTGCCCAAGCGAAGCGATCCGGATCACGCTTGTAGTTAAAGAGCAAATCGCCCAAGAGCGAGAAAAGAAACGCGGTTTTCTGCCCGGCGCTCCGGATCCTGATTACACCCTGCCAACGACGATTTACCGGTCCACAAGAACCCTGCCGGAAAATATGCGGCCAGGCGATTTCTATACGATCAAGCCAGGGCACTCACACCTGCCGCTGGTCTTAATGCTAGTGTTCACGCAACTTTCTGTTGGAGCCTTTTGCACGGCATCAGTGCTACGCCTGCTTTTTCCAGCGGAAATCATGCGTGCGTTGAGCCCGTTGCATTCGCTGGTTGCACTAATGCTTGGTCTGCTCGCGTTAGGCGCCAGCACGCTACACCTCGGGCGACCCCTTTACGCGTGGCGAGCTTTTGTTGGACTAAAGACCTCCTGGCTGAGCCGTGAGATCATTGCATTTGCTTTGTTCGCAGGATTCGCGTTGATCTATGCGGCGCTTTGCTGGTTGCCAGCACCGACACGTAACTTGAACCTTGCAAACTTGGGCGAACTCCTTCCCGGGCTTCAAAACGTGTTCGGGGCCGGCGTTGCAGCGAGCGGACTTGCTGGCGTGTTTTGTTCGATCATGATCTACCGCGACACACGGCGGGCCTTTTGGCGGACATCGACAACACCGTTAAAATTCCTCGGAACAACACTTCTCCTCGGACCGGCAACTATCGTTACGGCAACGACGTTGCAGTCTGCGTTGGTACCGGCGACCGCTTCGCTCGTTGCCCTTCCCAAAATCATCGAGCCGCTGTGTGCATTTATCGTTGTTGTAACGATCGCAAAGCTGGGATTGGAGCTAGGGGTCTTCGTTCATTTGGCCGACCGCGATTGGACGAATATGAAGCGCACAGCACTTCTGCTGTCAGGTGATTTGAAGCATGCAACGATTGCGCGATTTCTCACCGCTGGTCTGGGTGGCGTGGTTTTGCCGATTCTAATGCTATTCGGCACTCTCGAACCGCTCACCGCAACCGGAACTCTTGCTTGCTTGCTGCTGGGCGAATTGCTCGAGCGATACCTATTTTTTTCCGCCGTAGTGCCACCCAAAATGCCAGGAGGAATTGCTTCATAAAAAAGCGGCTACCTCGACAAAATGGCCAATCGCTGCTCGAGAAGGCTGGCTCATTGATCCGCCAATTCGACGGCAAACTAACACAAGATCTTGTTTTACACCCTGGTGACTTCGGCCTCGGCAAAGTGCCCGCGCGGCTCAAGCCTGATGAAACCACGGATATGGTATGCGGGTTTTGTTCGACCGGATGCAGTCTAAAAGTTCACCTCAAGAACGGCAGGGCCATCAACTTGAGCGCGACGACCGACTATCCGGTCAATCTTGGAATGGCGTGCCCGAAGGGGTGGGAAGCGCTTGCGCCATTACACGCAGGAGACAGAGCAACGACGCCTTATCTACGCGGAGCGGACGGGAAACTGCGACCAACGGATTGGGACAAGGCCCTTCAGGTCTTCACACTCCGATTCAAAGCGATCCAAGATAAACATGGGAATGACGCAATCGCGTGGCTCGGCACAGGGCAAATTTGTACCGAGGAATTAGCGTTTCTCGGCGCGCTGGCGAAGTTCGGCATGAGAGTCGTTCACGGGGACGGCAATACGCGCCAATGTATGGCGACGGCAGTGACAGCTTATAAAGAATCGTTCGGTTTCGATGCTCCGCCCTACACTTACAAGGATTTTGAAGAATCCGATGTCCTGGTGTTCGTCGGCTCAAACCCCTGCATCGCGCATCCGATAATGTGGCAGCGCGTCTGCCAAAACGAACATCACCCTGAAATCATCGTTGTCGATCCTCGGAAGACGGAGACTGCGATGGCAGCCGCCCAACATTACGCTATTCGCCCGAAGACCGATCTCGTCTTGCTCTACGGACTAGCGAACATGCTCATCGCGAGAGGCTGGATCGATGCAGAGTACATCGACAAACACACTTCGGGTTTCAAAGCTTTTGCCAAATTTGTAAGCTGTTTCACGCCAGAGATTATCAACGCAGCGACTGGGTTGAGCGACCAGCAGATTCAGCGATTCGCCGAAACGATCCATCGGGGGAAGCGAGTGTCGTTTTGGTGGACAATGGGCGTGAATCAAGGTCACGAGGCAACCCGCACCGCGCAGGCAATCATCAACCTTGCGCTAATGACCGGTAACATTGGCCGCCCCGGCACAGGTGCAAACTCTATCACCGGACAATGCAACGCCATGGGGTCCCGCCTTTTTTCAAATACGACAAATTTGCTTGGCGGACACGATTTCTTGAATAACCAGCACCGCGCAAAGGTCGCGCAAGTGCTCGGCATCGATATTGATCGCATTCCAGACCGCAACAGCTGGGCATACGACGAGATCGTCGAAGGAATTGCTGCCGGAAAAATCAAAGGGCTTTGGATCATCGGCACAAACTCGTCCCATTCGTGGATCAATCAGAGCGAGTTCAACGCGCACTTGGAAAAGCTCGATTTTCTTGTTGTGCAGGATATGTACCACACTACCGAAACCGCGCAGCGCTCGGACCTGATTCTTCCTGCGGCAGGGTGGGGTGAAAAACTGGGTACATTCATTAACTCCGAACGGCGGATTGGACTCGTCAAAAAAGTCTCCCCTGCCCCTGGCCAGGCGCTATCGGATTTCAAGATCTTCAAACTGATTGCGCAGTATTGGGGCTGTGGCGAGATGTTCAAAGCTTGGTCTTCGCCCGAAGCGGTCTTCCAGATTCTGAAAGAAGTCTCTCGAGGTCTGCCATGCGATATCACGGGCATTCAAGATTACAGAATGATCGATGAATCCGGTGGGATCCAGTGGCCGCTACCGGACAGAGAAGCCGTCGCAACCGCACGAGAACGTCGCTTATTCGAAGACGCCATTTTCCATCACCAGGATGGAAAAGCTAGATTTGTCTTTGGCACTCCATCCGATCTACCGGAATCGACTGACGCCCAGTTCCCTTTCCTGTTGCTGACCGGGCGCGGCACTTCATCTCAATGGCACACCCAAACGCGCACAGGCAAATCGGCCGTACTCAGAAAACTCTATCCCGAAGAGGTTTATGTTGAAATAAGCCCATCGGACGCCGAGCGGCTCGGCGTCAGCGCCAACGCGAAGGTGCGTGTCGCTTCGCGGAGAGGGCACCTGATTGCCACCGCTTTCATCACGCACACCGTCCAACCGGGACAGGTGTTCGTTCCGATGCACTACGCGAGCTTGAATCAGCTTACGTACCCTGCCTTCGATCCCTACTCGCGCCAACCCGCCTATAAAGCGTGTGCCGTCTCCGTAACGCCTCAACGCCGAACAGGGTTGTCGGGGGCGGACAAGGACGGCACGCGCGTCGGGAAGTCACGATAAAATCGTGACCCGACCGACAATCGCCGCACAATTTCTGTGTTGGACTGCCGTACTAGGCCAGATCTTAATCTGGAGGCAAGCCTTATCTCTGCGAGACGAACAAGCTGATCTCTTCTGGATCGTCCGGCGTCAAGTGCAGGGACTTTTCGTAAGTGAAGCCGAGCTTCTGGAGGAGTGCGATAGACCTTGTGTTTGCCTGCGAGACGACCGCAACAACGCGGTCGAACCCGAGAATCTCTCGAGCGTACTTTAACGTCGCTCGAGCCGCCTCTTCGGCGTATCCCATACCGCGAAACTGGGGCAGAAAGGCAAAGCCTAAGTCCACGTCGGTCAACGTTTCTCGCTTTATCAAACCGCATCCACCGATTGGTTCTCCCGTCGATTTTAGCTCAACCAAATTAAACCCGAAGCCATTTCGCGCATAGCTGTCCAAAGGCCCTTTGCTCAAATAGGAACGCGCGTCGGCAACTGTCCGGACACCGCGATCGCCAATGTGTTCGAGCCACGCGGGATCGTTCACCAGCTCCAGAACGAACGCGGCGTCATGGATCGTGAACGGACGGATTACCAGCCGCGCGGTCTCTATTCGACTGGCCGTTTCCATTACGTTTGGATTCTGCTTTCTTTGCAGCATCAGTCAACGAAGTCGCGCGTGCTCGACTACGCGGCGAGTCCCGCTTTTCGCGCAAGATCAGGCGCCGGTTCAGCGCCATCGTCTTCCTGTCTTCCAGGATCGGATCTCGGACGAAATCCATCCTTTTCATAGAAACCAAGTTTTTCATGTTTTTCATTTTGGGAACGGCTGGAAATCGGCTATGATCGGCACGATCCCGGTGGCCCCCAGGACGCGATAACTCATATCGTGTGATTGATAGCAGCATCATTCCTGTTGTGGAAAGCCGGGAAAGGGAATGAATAACGCTGGTTCCGGTCGATGCCGTCGAGCGTTTGGCAGAGTGACCACACTCTTTCTGTTTTTGTTGGGACTAACGCTGAGTCCCCCCGGGAACGCAGCCGATGTGCTGACTTATCACAATGACAACGCGCGAACGGGCCTGAATCCGAACGAATTCAAATTAACACCGAGCAACGTTCGTGTGGGCACATTTGGTCTGAGGCTTAATCTGGCGGTGGACGGCAAAGTCGATGCACAGCCATTGTATGTGTCAAACGCGCCGGTCTACACTGGCGGCAATTTCGCCGGTAATCATGATCTGATCATCGTGGCGACCGAACACGATAGCGTTTATGCGTTTGATGCTGTCACCGGCGCTCTTTATTGGCATGTCGTTCTCTTGGGTCCTGGAGAGACCCCATCGGACCCGCGCGGGTGCGGCCAAGTGACCCCAGAGATTGGTATCACTGCTACGCCGGTAATTGATCCTACTAATGGATCGGCGGGAGCGAACGGAACGATCTACGTGGTGGCGATGAGTAAGACGGCAAAATCCGTCTACTATCAACGACTTTACGCGCTGGACCTATCTACAGGCCTTACCGCTCGCGTAGCGAACGTTCAGGCAACCTATCCAGGGAATGGTCCCAACAATGACGGCCACGGTCATGTCATCTTCGATCCTGCGCAGTATAAGGAACGGGCCAGCCTGCTTTTGCTGAACGGCATTGTCTACACCGCATGGTCATCTCATTGCGATATTCCTGAATACACCGGCTGGATCATTGGATATGATGAAAAGACTTTGGTTCAAAGGACGGTTCTCAACATTGATCCAAACGGCTCCGCATCGGGGAACTCGTTCTGGGGTAGTGGAGCCGGGCCGGCCGCCGACGCGGCTGGAAACATTTATGCACTCTCGGCGAACGGCCCGTTTGATACCACCCTCACTGGAGCTGGCTTTCCGAACCAAGGCGATTACGGTGATACCTTTTTGAAATTATCGACGAACGGTGGGTTACGCGTCAGCGACTACTTTACACCATTCGATCAAGCTAAAGACGCTGCACAAGATATCGATCTGGCTTCGGGCGGAGCTGTCGTCCTTCCGGATATGGTAGATGCAGGCGGGGCGACTCGGCGTCTGGCAATAGGTGCTGGAAAGGATACCAATATCTACCTGGTGAACAGGGATAATATGGGAAAATTCATTCCCGGCGCGACCTCGAACAGCAATATCTATCAGGAGTTAGCAGGGGCTTTGCCCGGAGGCGAATTTGCTACAGCTGCTTATTTCAACGGCTCAGTCTACTACGGGCCGGTCGGTGGAGCTTTGCGACGATTTACCTTCCATCAAGCCCGCCTCAATCCCAGTCCGGCGGCAATGACATCGACCCGGTTTGCTTATCCTGGAACAACTCCCAGTATTTCGGCTGCCGGTAATAACTCTGGAATCGTTTGGGCCTACGAAAACCCGAGCTCAGGAAATCAGGCTATACTCCATGCGTACGATGCGAGGAGCCTCGCCGAGCTCTACAACAGCAGCCAGAATCCGGCACGCGACACCTTTGGAGCCGCCAATAAGTTTATCACGCCGACGATCTGCAACGGTGAAGTGCTTGTCGCTACTACTAATTCGGTGGCTGTTTTCGGCTCGTTGGCGACGCCGATCCAGGCAGCAGTGGACCTTAATGGAGATGGGCACAGCGATGTCGTTTGGTTCAATCCAATTACCAACCAGGTTTCGGTTTGGCTGATGAACGGCAACAACATACTCGCGCACCCTATCCTCGGGAGCGCCCCTCCCAACGGCCAAATTGTTGCGGTGGGGAATCTCAACCGCAATGGAAACCCGCAAATCATCTGGTACACCGGGTCCAAAACATATATTGCGTGGTCGACTACCTGGTCTGGATACCATCCGACAACCACCGCGACTTCATTTTCGCTGCCGACAAATTATCCGACGCTTGCGATTGCCGACTTTGATGGAGATGGATTCCAAGACGTAGTTCAGTGGGATCCATCCTCCAGCAAGCTCTCGATCGCAAAAAATAACGGCTCCTTAAATTTCACTCAGCAGTACTCTGTCGTGGTCTTACCCAATTGGAGCTTAGTTGGTGTAGCCGACCTGAATGGTGATGGTCATCACGAGTTAGTCTGGCGGAATCAAAAAACCGGTCAGGTTAGTGCGTGGGTGATGAACAAATTTCGGCCGGCCCGGTTCCCGGTATACCTCTCGCCGGCGCTCTCCTGGCGGATTCGTGGCATTGGAAAAGTTGACGCAAGCAACGCCCAAGGTTTGATCTGGCGAAATGAACAGACCGGCCAGACCAGCTTCTGGAAACTCAACACGAACGGTCAAGTCACGCACCCTGTGCTGCCGACCGGAGCTTCTCCGTGGGAAATTGAAGGTGCTCCATACTTCGACGGAATGAATGGATTACCGGAGATCCTTTGGTACAACACCCAAACCGGCTCCGTTAGTGTTTGGCGGGTGAGGGGAACAAGTATCACCCCTTCTGTAGTTGCTGTTCCCGGCACCCAATGGACGATCCAACCAGCTGTTAACGGGGATTAGTCGCGTCGTCTCCCTCCGCCGCGTCTTCTCGACATAGTTCCTCCAGAACCATGCGCTTATATCTTTCCACAAGGAGATCGCCTTCAACACGACCCACTGAAATTGCCAAGCGCATGGTTGCTTCGCCCAGAATACATAACCAGAAAAGCCGACGCCGTTAGCTGCTCCGTGTCGGCGTTCGGACGAACCCGAGCCAACGCGGCCGCGACCAGCTCTGCGTTTGCCCTGCTCTCCGCTATCTCGAGCTCCGCCAACGCTTTGTCAGCCTGGGTGGCTGACCAGATATCTCGGATGACGGTTCTCCGGTCGATTTGAGCTCAACCAGATTAAATCCGAAGCCGTTTCGTGCATAGCTTGCCTGGGGACCCTTGCTCAAATATTCGCGTGCGTCAGCAAGCGATCGGACTCCACGATCGCCGTTATGCTGGATCGAGGCGGGATCGTTCACGAGCTGCCGAATGAAAGCGGCGTCATTAATGGTGAACTGACGTAGAATCAAGCGCTTCGTCTCAAGGCGACTCATCATTTCCATCACTCCTTTATTCCGGGAACTGTTGGGCTATTTCGCGGTGGCTACGGACTTGCTTCTGTGCCGCAATGGTCAATCCACGCATTCGAGATCGGACTTTAGATGCGCCCTGTATTTTTCATAAGAAGCAAGGTTTGAAACTAGGCTTTTTCATTTTGTAGCAGCACGGGATTCGCTATAATCGCCACAATCCCCGTCGGCCCCCAAGGACGCGATTTACTCATATCGTTTGATTGATATCAGCGCTATTCCCGCTGCGGACTGACAAGGAACGCGAATGAATAGCGCTGGTTGCCGTCGATGCGGTCGGAGGTTAGGCAGAGCATCAAACATCTTTTTACTTTTGTTAGTCACAGCTACTTACTTCAGGTGCACCGCGAAAGCGGCGGACGTTCTCACTTACCATAATGATAACGCGCGGACTGGCTGGAACTCGAATGAGTTTTTACTAACACCAAGCAATGTCAATGCACGCTCGTTTGGCCTGAAGTTTATCCTACCAGTAGACGGCAAAGTCGACGCGCAGCCGTTATATGTTTCGAGCACACCAGTATACATGGGCGGCACTTTGGTCGGTACTCGTGATCTGGTAGTCGTTGCAACTGAACACGATAGCGTTTACGCGGTTGATGCCGGCACCGGCACGCTTTATTGGCATGCAGTCCTGCTGAATCAGGGCGAAACGACTTCGGACTCTCGGGGATGCGATCAAGTAGTTCCAGAGATTGGTATCACTGCTACGCCCGTAATTGATCGTACCAATGGAGCGGCGGGAACAAGCGGAACGATTTACGTGGTAGCCATGAGTAAGTCGGGGTCAACTTATCATCAGCGTCTTTACGCTTTGAATCTGGCTACCGGACAGGCCGTTGGTGTGGTTGAAATCCAAGCCAGCTATCCTGGCGCCGGGCCCCACAACGATGGTCACGGTCACGTTATTTTCGATCCTTCAAAGTACAAAGAGCGCCCCGGTCTGCTCTTGCTCAATGGCACCATCTACACCGCTTGGTCATCCCATTGCGACATCCCCGATTACACCGGATGGATCATCGGATATGATGAAAAGACTCTGGCCCAGACAAGGGTTCTAAACATTGATCGAAACGGTTCGGCTTCGGGAAACGCGTTCTGGAATAGTGGAGCCGGGCCGGCCGCCGACACCGCTGGAAATATCTTCGTACTATCTGCAAACGGCCCGTTTGATACGACGCTGAACAGCAGCGGCTTCCCCAACCAGGGTGATTACGGTGACACGTTCTTGAAATTGTCTACCAGCGGGTCGTTAAAGGTCAACGATTACTTCACGCCATTTGATCAAGCCAACGACGCTAGCGGCGATATCGATCTTGGATCCGGTGGAGCTGTCGTCCTCCCGGATATGTTGGATGCGAGCAACAAGACCCGGCACCTCGCAGTAGGTGCTGGAAAAGATACCAACATCTACCTCGTCGACAGAGACAACATGGGGAAATTCATTCCCGGTGCGAAATCGAACAGCAATATCTATCAGGAGTTAGCCGGAGCCTTGCCTGGAGGCGAATGGGCCACAGCCGCTTATTTCAACGGCTCAGTCTACTACGGGCCGGTTGGTGGAGCTTTGCGAAGATTTACCTTCACTCACGCCCGCCTCAATTCAAATCCGGCCGCAATGACTTCAACCTTATTTGCCTACCCTGGAGTGACTCCGAGCATTTCGTCTTCTGGTAACAGCTCTGCGATCGTTTGGGCTTACGAAAACCGGGGCTCCGGACAGCAAGCTGTGCTCCACGCGTACGACGCGATCAGCCTAGCGGAACTCTACAATAGCAGCCAGAACCCGGCCCGGGATACTTTTGGAGTGGGAAACAAGTTTATCACCCCGACGATTTGTAACGGCGAAGTCCTTGTCGGAACCACGAATTCAGTGGCCGTCTTCGGCCTGTTGGTGACGCCAGTGATCCAGTCGGCGGTCGACCTGAACGGAGATGGGAATAGTGATCTCGTTTGGTTCAATCGAGGCACAAACAAGGCTGCCGCTTGGCTGATGAGCGGCAACAGTCTACTCGCACACCCGATTCTGGGTGATGCGCCGGCGAATGGGCAAGTTATTGGTATAGGCGATCTCGCCGGTAGCGGAAGCCCGCAAATCATCTGGTACACTGGATCCAGGACATATACTGCATGGTCGACTACCTGGTCTTCAACGCCTACAGTGACTGCTACCTCATTTTCGCTACCCAAGAATTATCCGGCGCTGGCAATTGCGGACTTTGATGGAGATGGAATGCAAGACGTGGTGCAGTGGGATCCATCCTCCAGGGCAATCTCGATCGCAAAAAATACCGGATCGTTAACTTTCGCCCAACAATACTCCACCGTAGCGCCAACCGGTTGGGACCTGGTGGGTGTGGCTGACTTGAATGGTGACGGTCATCATGAATTGGTTTGGCGAAATCATGTGACGGGCCAAGTCGGCGCCTGGGTTATGTCCGGGTTCCAGCCGGCTCAGTACCTGACCTACTATTCGCCTCCGCTCTCCTGGCGGATTCGGGGCATTGGAAAGGTAGACGCAAGTAACAGCCAAGGTCTGATCTGGCGCAATGAACAGAACGGTCAGACCGGCTTCTGGAGACTCTATACGAACGGCCAAGTCACGATCACTGGACTACCAGTCGGCGCTGCTCCTTGGGAAATTGCCGGTTCTGCATATTTCGACGGCGTAAACGGACTACCAGAGATCCTTTGGTACAACAATCAGACTGGCTCTGTTGGTGTTTGGCGAGTCAGCGGAACAAGTATCAGCCCTTCCGTAATTGCTGATCCCGGCACGCCATGGGCGATCCAACCAGCTGTTAATGGGGATTAATTGAGGGCGAGTTGTCTCCCTGCGCCAGGTCTACTCGACATAATTCCTCCAGAACCATGCGCTTGTACCTTTCCACAAGGCGATCGCCTTCAGCGCGACCGACTGAAATTGCCAGGCGCATGGTTGCTTCTCCCAGGTACATAATCAGAAAAGCCGAAGCTGTTAGCTGCTCAAGGTCGGCGTTGGGACGAACCCGAACCAACGTTGCCGCGACCAGCTCCGCGTTTGCTCTGCTCTCCTCTATCTCGAGCTCCGCCAATGCTTTGTCAGCTTGGGTCGCTGACCAGATGTCCCGGATGACCGGTTCCGCCAGAAAGATTCCGTAGTAAATGTCAATTAACCGTGCGAACGCGTCCCGGAACCCGTCGATATCGCGAACGTTGGACAGTTCGGCCTCGATACATTTCCGGCCTTCGGCGTTGTAACGCCTGGCCAAGGTCTGGATGATTGCACTCTTGTCCGGAAAATATTGATAAAGCGAGCCGATCGATATGCCGGCCATTTCGGCAACTTCGCTCATCCGCATAGCGTCACTCCCCTTTTCCGCGATCAGCGTCCTTGCGCAATTCAGGATTTTTTCGACCCGCTCCCGACTGCGACGCTGACTAGGCAGCCGTCGCAGGGACGACTCTGTTTTGGTGACAGGCGGGTTCTGGATCGGCATCAAAACTAATCAGCAAACTATTGCGATCGAGGCGACTTGACAAGCCATACATGAGGGTTTATCACGTTCTTGTGAATATGAGTACTCCTCACGTTAGCAAGCCGTTTTCAAGCCGCTCCTCCGCAACTCCCACGCTGGTACTCGGCGCTACCGGCAAGACTGGTCGCCGCGTTGTCGACCGCCTGAACAAGCAAGGCCTGCCGATCCGCCTCGGGTCTCGATCTGCTGAACCACGATTCGACTGGGAAGACAGCCAAACCTGGGGGGCGCGCTCTGGACGGCGTCGGTGTGGTGTACATCAGTTTTCAGCCTGATCTAGCCGTGCCGGGGGCTGTCGACGCTGTCCGGTCTTTGGCTGAGCAGGCATTGGAAGGAGGCGTTCGTCGAATGGTGTTGTTGTCCGGCAGAGGAGAAGAAGAGGCGCTGCGAGCAGAGCAAGCGATACAGGATTCAGGAGCCGACTGGACAATCCTGCGGTCAAGCTGGTTCGCTCAGAATTTCAGCGAGAGTTTCCTTCTCGACGCGATACTAAGCGGCGAAGTCGCTTTGCCGGTAGGAGAAGTTCCTGAGCCCTTTATCGACGCCGAAGATGTTGCGGATGCGGCGGTCGCCGCGTTAACTGATGACAAGCACATCGGCCAGATTTACGAGGTCACAGGACCGCGACTTCTAACGTTCCGCGAGGCGGTTGACGAGATCGCCGAGGCCAGCGGCCGCGCGATCCGTTTCCAGCAGATTCCAGCAAAACAATACGCTGAAGCGCTGAATCAGTATGGTCTTCCCGAAGGATTTGTATCGCTTCTAATGTATCTCTTTACGACCGTGCTGGATGGTCGCAACGCGCATGCGACGGACGGTGTACAACGAGCCCTGAACCGGCAACCAAATGACTTTGCCAACTACGCGCGCGCAACCTCAGCGACATGGAAACCGTGAATAACACGCTCATTCTGAGCCTAAGCACGCTGGCCGCCTTGGGAAGCGGTTTGATGGCGGGAACGTTCTTCGCGTTTTCGACCTTTGTGATGCCGGCCTTGACTCGTATCCCGCCGAGTCAGGGAATTGCCGCGATGCAATCAATCAATGTGGTAGTGATAAATCCCTGGTTTTTAGGGGTATTTGGCGGAACCGCGGCGCTCTCGTTAGTCCTGATGTTTCTAACGCTCCTCGGTTGGACCGATCATCGCGCCATTTACCTTCTCATTGGTGGCGGACTCTATTTGCTGGGTACGATCGCAGTAACGGGTCTATTCAACGTACCGTTGAACGACGCCCTGGCGACGGTGAAACCGGAGAGCGAAGCTGGCACGCAGACGTGGGTTCATTACGTTGCTACCTGGACCGCGTGGAACCACATTAGGACGGCCGGGTCGCTGCTGTCAGCCGCCTCTTTTATCCTGGCGGCACGTTGAAGAAGGGTATCGGCGTGTCGGCGTATCGGCGTATCGGCGTATCGGCGTATCGGCGTATCGGCGTATCGGCGTATCGGCGTGTCGGCGTGATAGGTAGGTTGGCGGCAGAATGCGCCAAACTGACGGTTGGACCCAGTAAGCAGTTGACAAGTTGCTTTTGAGAGTCATTCTCAATCAGTAATGCAGAAGATCCCTCCGCGCGCCGGGTCCGCTGTTTCGCTCGATACTTCCGGTCCGAGCAACGTGCTGAGGCCTATTCTGCAGGGATTGCTCGCGCTGGGAGCCGTTTTCGTTGTGGGCATCCTCTGCTGGCAAGCGCTAGCCGGCCACGGAGCGCCGGATCCGACGCAACCGCACACAAGCCCGGCGGTGGCTTTTCTCAACATCGGAGTGCTGGTTTTCCGCGAAGGTTTGGAATGCATCCTGGTTTTGTCGGCGATCACCGCCAGCCTGGTCGGGCCAAATCTTTCGCACCGGCGTCCAGTTATTGTGGGGGCCGGCGTAGGTTCAATCGCAACGTTGATTACCTGGTTCATCGCGATCGGAGTTATCGGCAGCCTTAGCCAGAGTGTGCCGGCGCTACATATGCAGGCAGCAACCGGACTTCTGGCCGTGATTGTGCTGCTTGTGGTGATGAACTGGTTTTTCCACAAGGTTTATTGGGGAGGCTGGATCTGTCTGCACAACCGTAAGAAAAAAGAGCTGATCCAACGCGCCAGAAACGCCGAGATCTCGAAGCGGCGCCTGCTGTTTGGGCTGGGTCTGCTGGGGTTTGCCACTTTCTATAGGGAGGGCTTTGAGGTCGTTCTCTTTCTACAAAGCTATCGGTTGCGGCTCGGCGAGCAGGTTGTGGTGAGCGGCGCGTTTCTTGGAATTTTCCTCACCGCCATCGTTGCGGTCTTAACATTCATCGCGCATCACAAGCTTCCTTATCGGAAGATGCTTGTGTTCACTGGCGTCATGCTGGGCCTTGTGCTGCTGGTCATGGTGGGCGAGCAGGCACAGGAGATGCAATTGGCGGGCTGGCTGCCGACCACCAAGATTGGCTGGCTCGACAACATCGTTCCCGACTGGGCGGGAGTCTGGTTCTCCGTTTATCCGACTATCGAGACGCTTACAGCACAGTTGCTGGCTGCGCTGCTGGTGATCGGCTCCTATTTCGCCGCACGGGTGCAGTCCCAAGGGAACGCCGTGAACGCCGGCAACGCCGTCATCGCCGCGAATTAGTAGATTCGCACTTCGAATTGCCAAAGGTCTTTCGAAAGCGCGTGGTGATCCGAACGTTAGCCTCTTTGGATGGTCTCTGGTTGCGACGTCGCTGCGCTTCAGTTGCCGGCGTTACCGGCGTTGTACTCCTTGTCAGAAACATACTCCGCCCAAACGGTTTCTACGTCGTTCTCGTCCGCTTCATGGAGCGCCAGATGGACCATACCATGCTGAGGTGAGGCGCCGTGCCAGTGACGTTCGCCGGGGGCGATCACGACTGTGTCACCGGGCTTGACTGTACGTGCAGACTCTCCGGCCGACTGCACTCGGCCAACACCCGAAAGAATATGTAGAACTTGTCCTAAGGGATGGGTATGCCAAGCGGTTCGCGCTCCCGGCTCGAATGTGACGCGTACGGCCCGCAGGCGCGCTGGCGGCGATCTGCGTGCGATGTCGTCCAGCCAAACTGTGCCGGTAAACCAATCGGTTGGTCCGCGCCTCGACGGACGTTGTTCAGCTCCTAGGATTTCCATGAGTTACACTCTGTTAGCGCCGTGTTCAGTTCAGGTGTCGAAAGGAAACTATTGAGCCGATGGATTCCCAATAGAAACGCGGGCCAGTTGGTACAGATCGGATTTCCATTCGAGTGCCGGTTTTTCATGCCACACACTGAGATCGACGAGCTCCCAAGCGGTTGGATCAAATCCAGCAACATGAAACAATGCGCCTTCTCCACGCCCGCGGCTAGTCCATTTCTGGAGGAACGCGCCAACCTTGGCCGTGCGAGGAATCCCGACGATTTGCCGCAGGGCAAACCTTGCATCCGTTACCGCCGTGACTTCGCCTTCAATTAAAAACGGCAGCCACGAGCGGGCGGACGGTCGGGCGAATGCTTCCGCGTAACTGTGGAAACGGTCACCGGCAAGAAACTTCCGCATCGGATCGTTGCCAGCCCACAAATAGATCGAGCTGTATTCGTTGATCACCCGCGGTCCGGCCGCGTTTAGGGCGAAGAGCTTGAAAAACATTCCGGGATAATTGTCAAAGGCCAGAGCCACTTCTTTGATTCTGCCATTGAGTTTCTCGATATCGTATTTTCGTCCGGCAGAGGTGTTGCGTACTGCATTAGGACAGATTTATCGATCGAAGGTTGCATAGCGATAAGATCTCTTTCTGAAGCAGAATCGACCTAGAGCTTACTTAAAACAATTTAATTTAATTTCGATTTGGAATGAGTTTCTTTAAAGTTCCTATTTCCAGATAGCCGGGCTCCCGAACATCCTCTTCGTAACGTTTCAACTGCGCTGAAAGCACTTCGGCTCTGCCCAGATAACCCACCACTTTCCAGTGCTCGGCACGATCGACAACCGGCAAACGGCTATGATTCGATTCGAGCATCTTTTTCAAAGCTTCTTGAAGCAACTCTTCGGGATACGTCACCACCATGTTCCTGGCTGCCAAAGAGGAGACCTTCTCTTCAGCGCGCCCACTCTGCATCGCTTGCAAAAGATCCTCTCTCGTTACGACGCCTCGCAACATTTTTTGTCAATCGACCAAAAGTACTGCCTGGCGTCGACTGAGGTCAGAGTTGCCACCTTCGATCTCTTCCACCACTTCTGCCACGCTGTTAGACTCCGCGACCAGCGGTGGGTTCGAATCCATGACCGGCGTCGCAAACACCGCGGCCATTCCGGCGGCGGCTCCAGCCACTAGCAGCGTTTTGCGCTCATTGGCAGAAAGATGGAAAAGCTGCGCGAATAGCGACCCAAAGGCTCCTCCCGTCATTATGATCGGTCCCTCTGCACCAAATGGGCCTCCAGTTCCGATCGAGATTGCAGAAGAGAGAGGCTTTAGCAGGGCGACTTTTGCGTCAAGTTTGCTTCTGCCCAGAAGGCATCGCTTCGAGCGCCTCTGGAATCCCATGGCCTCGGATCTTTGATGACCCATACCGCGCCATCAATCCAACGATGAGCGATCCGAGTGCGGGTATGGCTATCACCCATATCCCAAGTTGATTCTTTTCCGGCGCGACGAGGTCCGCTGAGAAATGTTGAAAAAAAACAAAGTTCGAGATCGTCGCGATCAGCCACAGAAGACCAAAAGCGACGAAACTGCCGACCACTCCGATAATCGCCGCCATCGCGCATAGGATCAAAACTCTACGATCGGTGGAAAAGTCTGCTAGCAACGAGCTGGGATAAGACATAAAGAGCGGATGATATCTCGCTCTACGATATAAATCAAATGAACCGGCTGAATCCCTATCTTTATTCGGACTCAAATCGGATCGATTCACATATAAGATAATTTGATCTATTAACGGAATTGCTTGAGTCTTTCTCAAATATGATTTCGCCCCTTCTGGAACTCGAATTACTTCGAACGTTGGTGCTTGCTACAGATGTTGGCAGCTTCAAGCAAGCTGCGTCGGTGGTCGGCAGAACACAATCTGCCGTCAGTCTTCAAATGAGCCGCCTGGAGGAGCAGGTTGGCGCTCCAATCTTCCAGCGGAGCGGTCGAAAATTGAGCCTGACCTCAAATGGCCAGGTTCTTCTGGAGTACGCCAGGAAGCTTCTCGCGTTAAACGATGAGGCAATCCAAGCTACTATGGGAGTGAAGCTGCGCGGTAAACTACGACTCGGGTTGCTGCAAGATTTTGCGGAATCTATTCTTCCGAGGACTTTAGCCGCGTATTCCCAGGCGCAGCCGGGGGTAGAAATGCATGTCCGCACGGAATCCTCGGTAAAGCTTCTCGAACTATTGCGCCGGAGAGAACTTGATCTAGCGGTCTATTTTGCCAGCCAGAGTCTCGTTTCAAGATTGCAAGAAATTAGAGTCGCTAAAGTGCCGATGGTCTGGGTTTTTCCGGAGAACCAGCAACCAGCGCCCCCATGGACTCTGGTTTTGTTCGAACCACCATGCGTTTTTCGCGACGCTGCAATTGCGACCTTGAAAGAGAGACGATGGAAACAGACATTTTCGAGCCCCAGTCTTGCCGGCACTTGGGCAGCTGTGTCAGCTGGACTAGGGATTTCGGTTCGTACCCCCATCGGCGTTCCAGCCGGACTGCGCGTGCAACGGCAACTGCCCGGATTCAGGAAACTGCCAACTGTCGACATCGTAATCGCGCTTTCGAGTGAGTCGGCACCGGTGCAGCAGTTACGTCAGGTCCTGGATCAAACGCTCAAGACCTGGTCAGCAGGATTCGCGATTCCAGCCTGAAAAAGGCAGGCGGATGAGCCGTTCCGTCCGTGTGGGAATCACAAGAACGAGGACGAGAACGGTGAAGAAATAAACCAGCAAAATCTATGTGGCTGGCTAAGATCAGATCCGATGGCGAGCCTCAACATTCTATCGATCCAATCCAGCGTCGCGTACGGTCACGTCGGTAATAGTGCAGCCGTTTTTCCACTGCAACGTCTTGGAGTCGAAGTGTGGCCGGTCAACACGGTTCATTTTTCGAATCACACCGGCTACAGAACCTGGAAAGGCGCCGTTTTACCGGTGGAAGCTGTTGCGGAGGTGATCATAGGGATCGCTGAGCGCGGAGTTCTACCGGAGTGCAACGGGGTTCTTTCGGGATACATGGGTGACGCGTCGCTCGGGGACGCGATACTCGACGCTGTGCATCGGGTCAAAGCAGCTAATCCCAACGCCGTCTATTGCTGCGATCCAGTGATGGGTGATGAGGGTCGCGGTTTTTTTGTGCGAGCGGGTATCCCTGAATTCATGAAGACAAGAGCGGTTCCGGCAGCAACGCTGATTACTCCGAACCAGTTCGAACTCGAATACCTGGCAGACACCAGTGTGACCGATCTCCAATCTGTTCTGGCAGCGGTAGACCGAGTTAGGGAGTCAGGTCCTCCGATTGTGCTGGTGACCAGCCTTCGTCGACAGGATGCGGCGAAAGATTGCATTGAGATGCTGGCGGCTGACCAAAACGAAGCGTTTCTGATTACGACCCCTCTTTTGCCGATGACAGTGAACGGAGCTGGAGATGCTACGGCTGCGCTTTTCTTTGTTCATTGGCTCCAGTCCGGGTCAATCCGGGAGGCGCTCCAGAAAACGGCGGGAACAATTTTTGCCGTGTTAGACGCAACGTTAAAAGCTGGCGCAAGAGAAATCCAACTGGTTGCGGCGCAGGAGGCGATCGCGAATCCGCCGGCAAGTTTCAGGGCGCAGAGAGTGCGGTAGTCGGGTTTGGCGGTCAGGTTCGATCGAGCTAACTACACCGATGGTCGCGCGGTAAAGGCAGTCTGAACAGCCAATCCATTTCTTGACTTCAGAGTCATTCTCTGTACGCTATAGTACAATCGGAAATGCGTCGGTATGCGACCACAAATTCCATCATTCCGGGATAGACAGCGTCAGTTTCGCGAAGACGCGATCCTGGAGGCCACACATGAGTTGCTCGCGCAAAAGGGTTTTGTGGCCATGACGATGGATGATGTCGCGCAGCGGGTCGGTATCGCTAAAGGAAGTTTGTATCAGCATTTCAAATCCAAAGAAGAACTGTTAGCCGCCGTACTCATCTCGTTCATGGACCGGATTTCGACCTTTATCGAGAATCTGCCCTCAAACCAAAGTGCGATTGATCGTCTGAAGCAGACATACCGCAGAGCAATCGAGCTCCGCTTTCAACAAGGGTTTCCCGATCTATTCAACGCCAAATTGGCGGTGAAAGATGTGCTGATAAAGAATGCGACCTATGTAACTTCTTCGGACCGAATGTGGGAAGCACTCGAACGCCTTTTTGATGATGCAAAACGAGAGGGCAGTATCACAACCGAGATCCCAACAGAGGTTCTGGTTTATTCAGCGATCGCCAGAGTAAGGGATTCGGAGCTTGATTCACTCATCAATACGCGCCGAATCAGCCGAGAAGTTTTATCCGAATTTCTGATTCAAATGTTTTTTGAAGGCATAACTGCGCAGCAAAGCGCGAGAAGAAAAAGCCGTTCAGCAAAACAAAAAGACTGAATCGGGCATCACGAGACGGAGGTATTGCAATGAAAACCGCGTTTGTGACCGGAGCGACCGGTCTATTGGGAAATAATCTGGTTAGAGCCTTGCTTCAACGAGGTGTGGGAGTGCGCGCTCTGGTGCGTTCGCGTGAAAAAGCAGTCAGACAGTTCGGCTCTCTGGAAGTCGATCTGGTGGAAGGCGACATGCTAGATATCCAAACATTCGCGGGCGCGCTCAGTGGCTGCGATATCCTCTTTCATACGGCAGCCTTTTTCCGGGACGCTTATCAAGGAGTATCCGATTGGGGACCAATCCAACGAGTCAACGTCGACGGTACAGCGAACCTTTTGGAGGCCGCCCACGCAGCCGGTATCCGCAAGTTCGTGCACACCAGTTCTGTTGCCGTGCTCGGGGTCAGTCCTAATGGAGAACCGGCAGACGAATCAATTGTCCGCAGTGAAAACGATGGCGATGAATATTATCGGAGCAAGATCCAAGCGGATCAACGGGTGTTAGCTTTTCTGGATAGACACCCAGACGCGCACGCCACGATGATCTTACCCGGCTGGATGTTTGGGCCCGGCGATTTAGGGCCTACCGCGGCCGGCCAATTCGTTCTCGATTTCGTCCACAAAAAACTTCCCGGCACTATCGATGTCAGCTACTCGGTCGTCGACGCACGGGATGTCGCCGAGGCGATGATTGCCGCAGCCGAGAAAGGGCGACGCGGTGAACGATACCTGGCAGCGGGGCGCAGTATGAGCATGGCCGAGATTGCGGCCACGCTGTCGCAAATCACCGGAATCCCCGCTCCAAAAGCCAAGGTGCCAATCTTCCTCCTTTATGTGATGGCGGCGTTTAATGATGTTTTTGCTCGAATTACGCGGCGTCCTGCGCTGATCAACCTTGCCATTGTACAAAACATCAT
>Ga0207684_10001606_pt1 | contig 23998 bp, 11 predicted proteins | sample KBSK5501metaG_FD_184342 | JGI IMG/M metagenome (GOLD analysis project Ga0207684, IMG submission 184342) | Corn, switchgrass and miscanthus rhizosphere microbial communities from Kellogg Biological Station, Michigan, USA - KBS K5-50-1 metaG... | ecosystem: Host-associated > Plants > Roots >...
GCCGTGCTCGCCGTTGAGGGAGACGCCATCGACCTCCACTGACGACACTCCCCGGGACACACCCTGTGTGTTCTCCACCAAGATGTCATAACGCGCGGAGCGATAGCGGAATGCCATCTCGAAGCCCCGCCACGCACGCGGGATGCATGGGTCTATCGCGAGCCGCGCGCCACGCAGCCGGAACCCGAGAATTGACTCCACCCCCGCCCGATACATCCAACCCGCTGATCCCGTGTACCACGTCCACCCGCCGCGGCCCACGTGCGGCACTTCGGCGTAGACATCCGCCGCGACGACGTAGGGCTCGACCTTGTAGCGTCGAACGCCCGCTTCCGTGCTGGCGTGGTTAATCGGATTCAACATCGCGAGGAGTTCGACGGCCTTATCCCCGTCGCCGAGCGCCGCGAAGGCGATCACCGACCACACCGCGGCATGCGTGTATTGCCCGCCGTTCTCCCGGACGCCGGGTAAATATCCCTTGATGTAGCCGGGCTCCAGGAGTGTGTCGTCGAACGGCGGCGTGAAAAGCAATACGAGGCCGGCTCCGCGACGCACGAGGTATTCGTCGACAGCTGCCATGGCACGCGCCCCGCGTGCCGGGTCAGCCGCCGCCGAGATCACGCTCCAGGATTGCGCGATCGAATCCATGCGGCATGCGTCGTTGACGGCGGACCCGAGCGGCGTCCCGTCATCGAAAAACGCACGCCGATACCAGTCGCCGTCCCAGCCCTCGCGTTCGAGCGAGTCCTTCAGCGCGCTCATGTAGCTCCGCCACTTCTCCGCGCGCTCGCCCTCCCCGCGCGCGTCGGCCAGCTTCGTCCATTCGGACAGAACCGCGTGCAGGAACCACCCGAGCCAGACGCTCTCCCCCTTCCCTTCGGCGCCCACCTCGTTCATCCCATCGTTCCAATCGCCCGTCCCCATCAGAGGCAGGCCGTGAGTTCCGGCCGTCAGGCTGTGGTCGAGGGCGCGCGCACAGTGCTCGAAAAGGGTACCCCGCTCTTCAGAGACGCGGGGCTCAAAGTACGACTCGGTCTGTCCGAGGGCGAGCTTCGGCCCATCCAGGAAGGGAACGACCTCGTCGAGTACGGCGCCATCCCCGGTTACCTCGAAATACTGCGCGACTACGTACGGGAGCCAGAGCAAGTCATCGGAGATTCGCGTTCGGACACCGCGTCCGCCGGGCGGGTGCCACCAATGCTGGACGTCACCCTCGACGAATTGCCGCGCCGCGGCCCGGAGCACATGCTGTCGCGCCAGCGCGGGATAAGACAGGGCGAGCGCCATCACGTCTTGAAGCTGATCCCGAAACCCGAAGGCCCCGCCCGCTTGATAGAATGCCGAGCGCGCCCAGATCCGACACGCAAGCGTCTGGTACAACAGCCACCGGTTGAGCAGTATGTCCAGGGACCGGTCGGGCGTCGCGACCTGCAGCGTGCCGAGCACCTCATCCCAGCGCTCCGCGACTGCCCGCAAGAGCGCAGCCACGTCACAGTTCCGATACCGAACGATGAGTTCCCTCGCCTCCTCGCGGCCCGCCGCCTCGCCGAGGAAAAACACGGCCTCCGCCTGTCCTCCAGCGGGCAGTTCGATCGTCGCCTGTAGCGCGCTACACGGATCGAGACCGACGCCGACCCGTCCCGAGAGCGGGTCTTTTCGCGCAAGCGCCGCAGGATAATCCAGCGTGCCGTTTCGTCCGAGAAATTCCATGCGATCGGCGGTCCACGCCGTTTGGATCCCAGCAAGGTCGGCAAACGCGACACGAGCGCCGAACTCGCGGCTCCACCCGTTACGCGCGAACATCGCGCCTGTCTTCTCGTCGATCTCGGTGACGATGAACGGCGCCGCGGCGCTCCGCGACACACCGAGGACCCATTCGACGTATGCGGTCACGGACAGCCGCCGTGCCCGCCCCGACACGTTCGTCAGGGTCAGACGCGAAATCTTGATGGAGTCGTCGAGCGGCACCAGCTGCAGAAGCTCCAGCGAGACGCCGTGCGAGACGTGCTCGAAGCGAGTGTAGCCCTGCCCATGCCGGACGACGTAGGGCGAGCTCCCCTCGCGAATGGGGAGCGCCGTCGGACCCCACAGATCTCCGCTCTCTTCGTCCCGCACGTAGATGGCCTCGCCCGGCGTGTCGCTGACCGGATCGTTCGACCAGGGGGTGAGCTGGTTCTCGCGGCTATTGACTGACCACGTGTACCCCGCCCCGGATTCTGAGACCTGGAAGCCAAAACCGGAATTCGCAATCACGTTGATCCACGGCGCCGGCGTCCACCGTCCCTCACCGAGGATCGTCACGTACTCCCGTCCATCCGCCGCGAAGCCGCCGAAGCCGTTGAAGAGCTCGAGAGTCGGCCGCGGGATCGCCGCCTCCGGCGTCAACTTCGTCGCCGAAGGCCGCCGTGGTTGAGCGACCGGAGCGGCTTCGAATCGCTGCGCACGCGCCATCTGTTCGGACAGCGTCCCGCGGCTGCTCGACAACACCACGCGCGCCACAGCCTGTAGCACGTCCCGTTGCAGCTCCGTCACTCGGTCCGCTCGCACGACATACACGTTCCCGCGTGGCTCGTGTCCATCATGGGGTTCTGCCGACTGGCTCGTGCGGAGGAGCGTCTCCAGCAGCGATTGCAGATCCTGAACATAGGAAGGCGGGCGCTCGTTCAGGATCACCAGATCGACCGCGAGGCGCTTCATCCGCCAGTACTCGTGCGCGCGGAGGAGTTGGCGCACGATACCCACGTCCTCGGGCTCCTCGATCTGAACCAGCACGATCGGGAGATCACCCGAGATCCCGAGAGCCCACAGCGCGTCGGGGCCGCCCGTGTGACGCGACAGCAGGTCCGCGGATGGCCGGAACGCCCGATCCGAGTAGAGAACGCGACTCGCAAGGCTCTGGAAGAGGTGCGCTTCATCGGGCCCGATACCGAGGTGGTACAGTTGAATCTGCGCGTGCGTCCACGCCAACGTCGCCGCGCGGTCGAACGTCGCCGCGTCGCGATACTTCTCGGCGAGGTCGAGGGCCTCGGCGCGCGACGGCGCCACAACAGTCGAAAACGCGACGCGCACGGTGACACCCGGCGGAACCCGCACGCGGCGCCTGAGACTCACGATCGGATCGAGGACCGCTCCCACGGTGTTGGAGAGGGGCTGCCCGTCCATCACCGCAGCCGCTGTCCGGATCCCACGCCCCCGGCTGAGGAACCGCGCGCGGTCAGTCTCCCATTGCAGTCCGCCAGCCGTCTCGCCATCAACGGCAACCACGTGGGCCAGCCAGACCTGGGCGTCGCCGCGTGACCGAGGCCGGCGCGTCGCCAGCAAAGTCTCGAGCTCGGCTACACACTCCGTCTCCACGCTCAGATTGGAAAATGCCGCGTGGGCCGCGTCCGCCGCCGGCGGCGCCAGCACGACTTCGGCGTACGACGTGAGCTCGATCTCCCGGCTCTTCGCGCCGACATTCGTCAGCGATACGCGGCGCACCTCCGCATCGTCCTCCGGCGACACGATCACCTGAAGCGTCGTGCGGATGACGCGGTCTCGCCGGACGATCTCTGCCCGATCCTCAGAGAACGTGACCTCGTAACCGTCCGGCTCGCCTCCAAGCGGCTGATAGCCGGCCGACCAGCTCTCGCCACTGTCGACGTCCCTAAGGAACACATACGTTCCCCACGCGTCGCGCGTGACATCTTCCCGCCACCGCGTGATCGCAAGATCGCGCCAGCGGCTGTATCCTGAGCCCGCCGTCGTCAGCATCACTGCATATCGCCCGTTCGAGAGCAGATGTGTGCGCGGCATCGAACCGTGTGGCGAGGTGAAATGCCTCACGACCGGTGGAATGAACTCGCGCACATCGGCGACGGCCTGCACCTCTTCCGCGCGCGGTCGAGCGACCGCGACGTCACGCGGGGTCCGTTCCTGCAGTAGCAGCTCGGTGGCCTGGACGATTGGCTCGGCATGGAAGCGCGCGCGCATCCCGCCGTCGTGGAGGACGTTCCCGATCGCGACGATTATCATCCCCTGGTGGTGCGCCATGTAGGCGCGCACCACCGCGAGCTCGGCAGCCTCCGGAAGCCGGGATGCCGTGTAGTCGAGCGCCTCGTAGAAGCCGTAGGTGCCGCTGGCCCCGGCCGCCGCCAAGCGCCGGAAGTTTCGAACCGCGGCTGTCGGATCAACCATGGCTGCCAGGCCTGTCGCATAGGGCGCGATGACGACGTCATCGCTGAGTCCGCGCCGGAGCCCGAGTCCAGGCACACCGAAGCCCGCGTACTGATAGGTCATATCCAAGTCGCGCACGTTGTAGGCCGATTCCGACACGCCCCACGGCACGCCCCGCTCGGCGCCATACGTGATCTGCCGGCCGACAACGAGCCGACATGTCTGCTCGAGCAGGCTGCCCGCCGGCGCCCGCATGACGAGCCCTGGCATCAGGTATTCGAACATCGACCCCGACCAGGACACGAGCACGGAATCCAGTTCCACCGGCGTGAGGGCCCGGCCCAGCCGGAACCAATGCGAGACCGGGACGTCCCCCTTCGCGACCGCGACGAAGCTCGCGAGCCGAGCTTCCGATGCGAGAAGATCGTACCGACCGGGGTCGAGGCTGCCGTCAGTGACGCGGTACCCGATTGCCAAGAGCCTCCGCATCGGATCGAAGAGAAAGCTGAAATCCATGGCCTCGACGATCGCCCGCACGCTCCGGGTGAGGGTCGTGAGGCGACGAATGAGCGTGTCGGGCATCTCGAGGTCCCGCGCGTGGCTTTCGACAGTGGCGCAGAGCGCCTCAGCCCACACCAGGACGCCAGCCTGCGCGCTCTCAGCATCCTCCTCGACCAGCGCGCGCGCGACGCCCGCCACGGTCTGAGCGTGTGCCTTCAGCGCAGCGAGCTGCGACACCCACTCGAACGAATCGCGCGGCGTCTCCTGGACCGCCGCCATCACCGCATCGATGGCCTCGTCCAAACGCCTGCGGGTGACCGTCCGTGGACGCGCATCGCCGAACGGCGCGACGGTCGATTGGCGGACGAGCAGCGCCGTGTCTTCAATCCCGGCGAGCGCCACGCGCCCGCGGAGCGGCCCGTCCATCATCTCCTCACAGGCGTGCGCAAGCGCGATCAGATGCCCGGCGAGATTCCCGCTGTCGACCGACGACACGTACTTCGGATCGAGAGGACGGCAGTCCTTCGTGTCGTACCAGTTGTAGAAGTGCCCGCGGAAACGCTCGAGGACGTTCATCGTCGCATGCGTAGCTTCGAGACGCTCGACCGCGTCGAGCGTGCCGAGCCAGCCGAAATCGCGTGCGGTCACCGTGGACAGCAAATACAGGCCGATGTTCGTGGGCGACGTTCGATGCGCCACCACCGGACTCGGCGTTTCCTCGAAGTTGTCGGGCGGCAACGCGTGGTCTTCGGGGCCGACGAACGTCGCGAAGAACCGCCACGTCCGACGCGCGATCAATCGGAGCGCTCGCGCATCCGCGAACGAGAGCGGCTGAGTGCTCGTCGTGCGCCGCGGCACGCTGATCCACCGAGCCACCGCGGGCGACGCGGCCCACAGCATCAGGAAGGGCAACGCGGCGGGCCAGGCCTCTGGTCGCCCCCACGCGATGGCAATCGCCGCGCCGACGGCGAGCGCGAGGCCGCCGGCCATTCGATGACAGAAGCCCCGGAAATCGAGACGGAGACCCGCTTTCGCCTGCGCCGCGGTCACCCATTCCAGCAGCCCGCGATGCGTGACGTACACGCGGACGAGCGTCCGAACGATCGCATCACTCATCAGCCAGGCCTGGTACGTCAGCATCGTGATCGTGAGCCCGATCTGCGAGCCGCCCAGGACCATGTCTCTGACGACCGCGCGGATATGGCTGCGCTTCGAAATGCCGCGCCTCCGAGGGATGAATCCCCCAAACACCGGCACGAACGCGGGCACGGCCATGGTCGCCAGAACGAAGGCGCTCCACACCGCCGGCGAGGTGCCCGGTATCATCCACGTGACCACCAGCGTCAAAAAGGCGGCCGGCGCCGACACTGTGCGACGCAGATTGTCCAGCATCTTCCAGCGCCCGACCGCCGGGATTCGGGTTCCGAGAATCCACGGAAGGAGCTGCCAGTCCCCGCGCGCCCATCGGTGCTGGCGCGCCGCCGCGACACCGTAATGTGATGGGGCGCTCTCGAACAGTTCGACGTCCGTGACGAGGCCGGCTCGCGCGAACACACCCTCGAACAAATCGTGGCTCAGGAGCGCGTTCTCCGGCACTCGCCCCAGGAGCGCCGCCTCGAACGCGTCCACGTCATAAATTCCTTTACCGGTGTATGAGCCTTCCCCCCAGAGGTCCTGATACACGTCGGACACTGCCGCCGCATACGGGTCGATGCCTGCCGGCCCGGACGAGAGGCGCTGGAAGAACGAGCCCCCGCGTCCGGGCAACGGTGGCGTGACTCGCGGTTGAAGCACTGCGTACCCTTCGACGACGCGCTGCCCCTTGGAATCGAACCGCGGCCGGTTGAGGGGATGCGCCATCGTGCCGACCAGCCGATCTACTGCGCCTCTTGGCAGCCGCGTGTCGGCGTCGAGGGTGATGACGTAGTGGACGCCCGAGGGCGCGACGGCGCCCGCCGGCAAGAAGCTGGTATCCGTCGCCCCTCGTAGCAGGCGATTCAGCTCGTGGAGCTTGCCGCGCTTGCGCTCCCATCCCATCCATGTTCGCTCGCTCTCGTTCCACAGCCGCCGGCGGTGGAAGAGAAGGAATCGTTCGCCGCCATCCGGCGCGGCACCGTGGCGCCGGTTCAAACGTGCGATTCCCTCGCGTGCCGCCCCCAACGTGTCGTCATCACCCGGCATGGTCTCGCTAGGCGCATCCACCCAATCGGAGAGGATGGCGAAGCGAAGATCCCCGTCTGAATTCGCCAAATAATGCACCTCGAGCCGCCCAATCTGTTCTTCGACCTCGGCGCGGTCGGTCAACAGCACCGGCACGACGACGATGGTCCGCAGGCGCGACGGCACGCCATCGCGCAGCTCGAGCCGAGGCAGTACCCCCGGCGTGACGAGTGCGGTAACGCTTCGATTCAGCAGCGCAATCGCCAGGTCCGAGGCCGGGACGGCCGCCAGAAGCGCAAGCACCAGCAGTCCTACCACTCCGACGTCGGACACCCCCGCAGCAAGGAGGGGCAGCGCGAGGATGAAGCCAGTGAGGGCGGCGATCGTTCCCAGATATCCGGGCGTCGCCGCCGCGACGTAGGCGCGAAGCAGCCGACGCCTTCGCGGCACTCGGTAACCAAGCCCCTGCTCGAAGGCCAGGCGCCCGTTGCCGATGAGGTAGAAGCCGGGGTCGCTCGTCCGGTCATCATGCACGTCCGTGCTGTGCGCCCGAGCAATGGCCTCGCGCGCGACTTCAAGCTCCGGCCGGCCCGAGCCCCGCGCGATCTCTTCGATCGCATGCCGATAGCTGTCGCGGGTCGCGAAGTCCATCGCGCCGTAGTTCGCGCCCGCTCGTAACACCCCGTCGACGAGACTGACACTCTCGAAGAACTCCGTCCAGTCCAAGGCCGACATGAGGCTCATACTCGTGATCACGTTGCGGACGGTCACGTTCATTGCAGCCTGCCGCTGATGCTCGACGCGGACGATGTCGTCGGATGTCGTCCCCTGCGCCTCCAGTCGTCGGTCGAGCCAGAGAAGCGCCGGGGTCGCTGCGGGATCTTGCTCCCGCAGCCGCTGGACAAGCTGCACCGCGAAGGCGGTCACCAGCGGACCGCCCTCGAATTGCGCAAGGCCCCTCGCCGTCGGCGCGAGGGCACCGTCGCCGACGCCGAGTAAATCGTCCGCCAGGGCGTCGGCTTCCTGGCGCGCCGCTCGCCCGCGAACGATACTCTCCGCCAAGCGACGAAGATTCTCGACGAGTACGACGCGCAATGTGATCGCCACCGCCCACAGCTCGCCGATGGTCAGCGGCTGCACGCGCTGGTACGCCTGCACGAACCGCCGGAGCGTTTCGGGATCGAACCGGCTATCGGTATGGGCAACGAATGCCCAGGCGATTCCGTAGACCTGCGGATAGCCGGCGAGCGGTCCCTCGGCCAGCTTGGGCAGCTCTCGATAAAACCCGGGCGGCAGGTCGTCGCGGATCTCACGCAGCTGTTCGTCCACGACGTGAAAGTTGTCGACGAGCCATTCTGCCGCCGGTTCGATCGCGCGCTCCTCACGGATGGCGGTGGCGATCACGCGATACGACTCGCGGAGCACGCGACCGTTGTCCTCGACGCGCGGCAATAATCGCCGCCCCCTGCCTGAGCGCTTCATGACGCGCTGGGCGGCCGCCAGGCTCTCGGCGTGCTGCTCGAGGCGCTCGATGCCGAAGAGCTCGGCGCGGATGGGGTTCTCGAAAGACTTCCGGGCGATGAGCATGCTACCTTTCCTAGCCCAAGAACCTAAGGCTGGGCGGACTCAGAAACAGGGAGGACCGCCAGCGCGGGCTGATTGACCTAGAGTTACCATAAGATTGTCTATCCAAGACCAGAAGAGAAGCATTTTCGTTCAGCCAGGATTCGCGATATGGACTTACTTCCGTTCCCGAACACAGCAAACGGCCCTTGCGGTTGCCCGCAAGGGCCACAGTGCTTGGGCCTGGATGCCCGGGCCTAGAAGTCCCCGTGAGGCATGGGCGGGCCGGCCGCCGCCTTCTCCTCCGGCAGGTCCGTGATGAGGGCCTCTGTCGTGAGCAGGAGGCCGGCCACCGACGCCGCGTTCTCGAGCGCGACGCGCTCCACCTTGGTCGGATCGATGATGCCCGCCTGGATCATGTCCACGAACTGCAGCGACTCCGCATCGAAGCCGCGGGTCACGCCCTTCTCAGCCTTGACCTTCTCGACGATGACGCTGCCCTCGAGCCCGGCGTTCTCCACGATCCGGCGGATGGGCTCCTCGAGCGCGCGCCTGACGATCATGGCACCAACCTTCTCGTCGCCCTCGAGCTTGAGGCTATCGATGCTGGACGCCGACCGCAGCAGCGCCACGCCGCCGCCCGCCACGATGCCTTCCTCCACGGCCGCGCGCGTCGCGTTGAGCGCGTCCTCGACGCGGGCCTTCTTCTCCTTCATGGCCGTCTCCGTCGCGGCGCCCACCTTGATGATCGCCACGCCGCCCGCCAGCTTGGCCAGGCGCTCCTGCAGCTTCTCCTTGTCGTAGTCGGAGGTGGTCTCCTCGATCTGGACGCGGATCTGCTTGATGCGCCCCTCGATGGTCCCCGTCTTGCCGGCTCCGTCCACGATGGTGGTGTTGTCCTTGTCGATCACGACCTTCTTCGCCTTGCCCAGGTCTTCCAGCTTGAGATTCTCGAGCTTGATCCCCAGGTCCTCGGTGATGGCCTTGCCACCGGTCACGGTCGCCAGGTCCTCCAGCATGGCTTTGCGACGGTCGCCGAATCCGGGCGCCTTCACGGCCGCGCAGTGCAGCGAGCCACGGAGCTTGTTGACTACGAGCGTGGCCAGGGCCTCCCCTTCCACGTCCTCGGCGACGATCAGCAACGGCTTGCCCGCCTGCGCCACCTGCTCGAGCAGCGGCAGCATGTCCTTCATTACGCTCAACTTCTTCTCGTAGATCAGGATCAGCGCATCCTCGAGCACGCACTCCATCCGCTCGGCATCGGTCACGAAGTACGGGGAGAGGTAGCCGCGATCGAACTGCATGCCCTCGACCACGTCCAGCGCGGTCTCGGCCGACTTGGACTCCTCGACGGTGATGACGCCGTCCTTGCCCACCTTCTCCATGGCCTCGGCGACCAGGTCGCCGATGGTCTTGTCGTTGTTGGAGGCGATGGAGGCGACCTGGGCGATCTCCTTCTTGTCCTTGGTGGACTTGGACATCTTCTTGAGCTCGGCCACGACGACCTCGACCGCCTTGTCGATGCCGCGCTTGAGCCCCATCGGATTGGCGCCGGCCGTGACGTTCTTCAGCCCCTCGCGGACGATGGCCTGGGCCAGCACGGTCGCGGTGGTCGTCCCGTCACCCGCGATGTCGGAGGTCTTGGAGGCCACCTCCTTGATCATCTGGGCCCCCACGTTCTCGTAGTGGTTCTGCAGGTCGATTTCCTTGGCGACCGTCACCCCGTCCTTCGTGATGGTCGGGCTGCCGTACTTCTTGTCGATCACGACGTTCCGCCCCTTCGGGCCCATGGTGGCCTTGACGGCCGACGCCATGATATTCACCCCGCGGAGCAGGGCGGCGCGGGCCTCGTCACTGAACAGGATCTGCTTCGGCATGGCTATGTTCCTCCCAAATGTGTGCAATCGGTCAACAGCGGCTGAGCCGCCAGTTTATGAGCCGAGGACGCCGAGGACGTCCTCCTCCTTCATGATGAGGTACTCCTCGCCGTCCAGCTTGACCTCACTGCCCGAGTACTTGCCAAACAGGATGCGATCGCCGGCCTTCACGTCCAGCGGGGTCTTCTTGCCGTCCTCGGTCACCCTGCCCTTGCCGACCGAAACGATCTTGCCCTCCTGCGGCTTCTCCTTCGCCGTGTCGGGGATGATGATGCCGCCGCGCCGAGCCTCTTCCTCCTCAATTCGCTTCACTAGGATGCGGTCGTGGAGCGGATGCAATTTCGTCTTCGTTGCGTGAACCATGGTGCGGTACCTCCCTTTTCCAGGTGTGTGTGAGCGCGGACGGTGGAGGCCTTCGAGCCGATTCACACCCCCGGCGCGCGCCAGGGGGTGTGAGAGTTCACGTCCCTAGGCGTGCGCGGGCCAGACCTTGCGCTGGGCGACGATCACGAGGGCTGCCCCGACGAACGCGGCGACAACCATCCCGATCCTGCCCGGAGAGGCCCCCAGGGCCTGGAACATCCAGCTCCCCAAGAAGCTGCCGCCGACCCCGAGCATGACGTCTTGGAGCAGCCCGAACCCTCCGCCCTTCATGGCGATCCCGGCCAGCCAACCGACGATTAGGCCTACGAGAACCGATGTCGCGACCATTTCCAAGTTCATGATTCGTCCTCCTTAGACCGGGTGCTCCGGTCTTGCCCGCTGCAATGTTTCACTAGTGATATATCATATTATAAGTTATATATCAAGTATAAAATATATATGAGACGGCCCGCAGCAATCCGGGGCGTTCAGCCGTTAGCAGGCTGGGGCCGGCGGAATCCGGAGGTGGGCTTTAGGGGTTATGCGTTTTGGGGAACAGCGAACTACGGCGCGGCCTTGTCGCTGGGGAGACGCTGCCACCAATGGTGGTGCCGGGAGAGGGGGTCGAACCCTCACGGGCCTTTCGGCCCAAAGGTTTTTGAGACCTTCGCGTCTGCCAGTTCCGCCATCCCGGCTCGGGAGACATCCGCTAGTCTAACGAGCCGATGGAGGGTCGCGCAAGTATCGGCCAATCTTGACAAGTTTCACCGGGAACGATAGGCTGACGTCTCGCGGTGGGGCTGTAGCTCAGTTGGGAGAGCACAAGGCTGGCAGTCTTGGGGTCAGGGGTTCGAGCCCCCTCAGCTCCACCAAATACTCGAAGAGGGCTGCGCTCTTGCGCAGCCCCCTTTTTTTATGCGCGCGGGGACTGATGCGCCGCGGACCTGAGTCTGAGGCTCAGGCCCCGGGATTCTCGCGGGCAATAATGGCGAAGCCGCGAACGCGGAGGCTCTCCTCGACTTCCGGGTGGCTCCGGCGCTCCGCGCGCCGCTTGTCGGCCTCCGGATTCTGGCCGGGCTGATGGCGCTCGCCATCGCGGCGGTCGAGGAGAACGGTCACGGGCTCATTGGCGAACTCCTGCTTGAGGTAGTCGCAGAGCTGGACATTATACCGGGCGACGACGAACAGGTGTCCGAGCGCCATTAGCCCCTCGGCGGCCCGCGCGAGCCAGAAGCGCATGTCCATCTCTCGCAGAAGCCCCAGCGCCGCCGCCAGATGCTCTTCCGCCTGCGCCCGGCGCCCCGCCACAGCGTAGAGTCGGCCCATTTCGAGCTGGGCGCGGGCCATGAGCGGCCGCATCTGGAGCTCCTCCGCCAGCACCAGCGACCGGCCGTAGTAGGCTTCGGCCTCGCCGATATCGGCCGGCGCACCCGTCGCGGCAATGTCACCCAGCAGCTTGAGCGCCCAGGCCTGATGGCCTCGCTCCTTATGGTTCATCGCCAGCTCGAGCGCCTGTTGCGCCACCGCGCGGGCGCGGTCGACCTCGCCAGCGGCGAGCAGGCCATCGCCCAGGTTGATCGTCCACAGCGCGAGATACGCCCGCACGCCGAGCTCCTCGGTGAGCCGCACACCGTCCTCGAGGAGCTTCAGCCCTTCCTCCGACCGGCCCGTCAGCACGCACACGAGCCCTAGCAGTGAGGATGGGATCGGCCGCCAGACGTCCAGGCCCTTCTCGCGGCAGGCATCAAGACTCGACTGCAGGAGCGGCAGCGCCCGGCTGATCTGGCCACGCCGGAGCCAGACGAGGCCGGCAAGCGTCCGGCCGATGGTCTGCGTGTAGGCGTGGCCGCTGGCCTCGGCGGCACTCTGCGCCTTTTCGACAAAGGACTCGGCCGCGTCGAACTCGCCGCGCTCGGCCAGGGTGAACGCCAGCCAGCCGCTGGAGGTCACGAATGAAATACCCGTCTGCGCGCCCGGACCTTCCCTCGGCGCCGTCTCGAGCGCCTCCACGTTCTGCCGCAGGATCGACTCTGCGCGCTTGTACTGTCCCTGGGCATGGCAGGAATAGCCGAGATAGCCGCGCGCCAGCGCCTGCAGCGCCGCGTCCCCGGCCGCGTCGCCGATCCGCAGGCATCGCTCGCCGTACTCGATGGCCAGCTCCGGATCACCCTTGAGATAGTAGTAGTTGATGAGATAGGTGTAGACGCGGGCCAGGCGCTGCTCGTCGCCCAGCTTCTCCGCCATCCGCTCGGCCTCGTGAGAGAGCGACAGTACGCGCTCGAGTTGGCCCATCTGCAGCAGCGGGGGCCGCAGGTCCAGGCGCAGGTCGATGGCCTGCTCCATTGTCTCCCGGCCTTCGGGCAGGCGGCCGAGGGCCCCGAGCGCCTGCTCGAAGACCATCACCGCCTCGCGATTGGCCGCGCGCGAGGCCGCCTTGGCGCCGGCCTGGCGCAGGTAGGTCACGGCCCTGCGCCACACCTCGCCGCGGAGGGCGTGGTGGGCGAGCCGCTCCACCTGCTCGGTCAGCCGGTCGGCGTGCACCGTCTCGATGGCCTCCATTACGGCCGCGTGCAGCGCGCGCCGACGGTCCTGGAGGAGCGAGCCGTAGGCCACCTCGTGGGTCAGCGCGTGCTTGAAGGTGTACTCCACCGAGGGGAAGAGGCTGACCTCGTAGAGGAACTCTCCCGTCTGCAGCTGGGAGAGATTGCGGCGGAGCGCGTCCTCCGGCTGGTCCGCGATGGCCTGGAGTAGCGTCAACGGCACATCTTTCCCGATGACGGACGCCGCCTGAAGGAGGCGTTTGGCCTCGGGCGGCAGGCGGTCGGTGCGCGCCGCGAGCACCGCCTGCACGGTCGCCGGGACCTGGATCTGCTGGATCTCTTTTGCCGCCCGGTAGGCTCCTCGCGCGCCGACGAGCGCCTTGGTCTCCACCATGGTCCGGACGCTCTCCTCGAGGAAGAAAGGATTGCCCTCGGTGCGGCTGATCAGCAGCTGCTTGAGCGGCGCGAGACCCGGGTCGTCGCCGACCAGCGCATGCAGCAGCTCGTCGGCGCTGCCCGGCGGCAGCGGATCCATGCGGAACTGCGTGTAGTAGGGCTTGCTGCCCCAGCCGTGCTGGTATTCGGGTCGGTAGTTGACGAGCACGAGCGCGCGCGCCATCGGTAGGCTCTCGACCAGACTGTCGAGGAAGGCCTGAGTCTCGGAGTCGACCCAGTGGAGATTTTCAAAGATCAGCAGCAGCGGCTGAACCTGGCTCTCGCGCAGCAGCAGCCGCTTGATCGCGTCCAGCATCCGCTGCCGCCGCTGCGGCGGGTCCGGCGTCTGCCACTCGGGATCCTCCACGGGCACGTCCAGCAGCTGCAGAAAGGCGGGCAGGGTGGGACGCAGGCTCTCATCGAGCGTCAAAAGCTTGCCGGTGACCTTCTCGCGGATGCGCCGGGCATCGTCGCGATCCTCGACCTGGAAGTAAGCCTTGAGCATCTCGCTCACGGCGAGATACGGGCTGGTCTTGCCGTACGACATGGAGGAGCTCTCGAGGATGAGCCAGCCGTGGGCGCGATGCGAGTGCGTGAACTCCCAGAAGAGACGGGATTTCCCCACTCCGGGCTCGCCGGCCACCGCCACAATCTGGCCGTGTCCCGCGGCCGCGCGCTCGAGGGACTGGCGCAGCGCCTCGACCTCCGTCTCGCGGCCCACGAAGGGCGTGAGCCCGCGCGCCACCGCCGCCTGGAGCCGCGAGCGCACGGGCCCGAATCGAATCAGCTCGAAGACCTCGACGGGCTCGGGCAGCCCCTTGACGGGGACCGGGCCCAGCGGCTTGACCTCGACATAGCCCTCGGCCAGCCTCAGCGTCTCCCGCGTGATGAGCGTCGTGCCGGGACGGGCGAGCTGCTCCATGCGCGCGGCCAGGTGGGTGGTCTGGCCGATCGCCGAGTAATCCATGTGGAGATCGCTGCCGATGGCGCGCACGACGACCTCTCCCGAATTGAGCCCGACCCGGATCTGAACGTCCACCCCCTGCCCGCGGCGCAGCTCTTCGGCGTACCAGCCGACCGTCTCCTGCATCCGCAGCGCGGCATGGCAGGCGCGCACGGCGTGGTCCTCGTGGGCCAGCGGCGCGCCGAAGAGCGCCATCACGCCGTCGCCCATGACCTGGTTGACGGTGCCCTCGTAGCGGTGGACGGCTTCCATCATCCGCTCGAGCACCGGGTCGAGGATCTTCCGCGCCTCCTCGGGATCCTGGTCGGCCATCAGCTCCATGGAGCCCTTGAGGTCGGCGAAGAGGACGGTGACCTGCTTGCGCTCGCCCTCGAGGGCGTCGCGGGAGGTGAGGATCTTCTCGGCGAGATGCTTGGGGGTATAGCCTTGCGGTGAGGCGAAGCGCTCGGGCGACGGGGTGCCGACCGGCGCGCCGCAGGAGCCGCAGAATCGCTTGTCGGGAAGCATTTCAGCGCCGCAGCCGGCGCAGATCAGCGCGAGGCGGCTGCCGCATTCCTCGCAGAACCGCACCCCGTCACGATTCGCGACTTGACATCGGGGACACTTCACGGAATCGATCCTCCCCGCGGCTCCGGGTCGCCGGATACCGCAGTCAATCCGGGATGGGTCAGCTTATCCGCGCCCGGCAGAGCGGTCAAGCCCAATCCACCACCGATTTGCGCTTACTCCGTCAGGAGTTGGACCCCGCCGGCCCTGTTTCATTGGGCTCCAGCCGGTAGCGCCGCATCTGGGCCTCGACGTCGCGGACGACGTCGCCGTCCAGCTCGATCCGCACCTCGTGGGCCTCCACCTCCCACCGGCGGACGGCGGACAGCCAGCCGAGAATACGTCTCGCCTCGGGCACGAGTCGGCGCCCTCGGTAGATCAATGTCTTCCGGTTCGGCGCGGTCAAATCCTCGCGTTCTTCGACGGGGCGACCACACAAGGTGACGACCTCGGCGAGCGTCGTCCGGCCGGGCACGAGCCGCGCCAGGAGCGCGCGCGGCAAAATGACGCCGCTCTCCCGCGGACGCAGGGCGCCGCTCCAACCCCCCAGGTGGAGGCGCGTGGACAGCGTGTTCCCGGCGCGCAGCGCCGCGCGGCCGAGGATGGGGCCCAAGGCCGGGCCCAGGGCCAGCAGCGCGAGCGGGATCAGCACGAGAGCGATGCCCTGCAGCCGCGAGAAGTAGCCAAACTGGACGGAGAGGTTCTGCGGCACGATACCTTCGCCGGTGCCGAGGAACAGCGAGACCACCTCGGTGCTTTCCAGCGATTCGCTGAGCCGGCGGATGCTCGTGGGCGGGAAAACCTGCTCGATCTTGAGCCGGTCGGACTGCGCGAAGTTCACCACCAGCTCTGAGGGCGCGTCGGCCAGTCTCAGCAGGCGGTCGCGATGGGCGAAGTACATCGGGAAGAGCGGCCGGTCGCGCACCTCGTTGAAGGTCAGCGAGATCAGGTGGCGGTCCCCGACGAAGACGTTCTCGAGCCAGGTCCCCTTCTTGGGTTTCACGAGCCCCGGGACGCGCAGCGTCAGATCCATCAGCCAGGCGCGGTTGGCCATCTGCGGCGTCCACGGGATGCGGATCCACGTGGCCGGCGGGCTCAGGCCGAGCGCGGCGTTGGCCTGGACGAAGACGACGAAGGGCGCGCCGCCAGTAACGGCCTCGGCGCGGGCGGCGCTGCCGGCCGCGTAGAGGCTTTGCGCGACGAGGGGCAGTCGCCCTTCACCGATGACGGTGAAGCCGCGCGCTTCGACGTATCGGCTCAGCACGGGATCGGCCGTCTGGCCAGCGACCGTGCCGCCCACCTCGCCCGGCCAGAGCAGATAGAGATCCTGCTCCATCCCCGCGGTGCTCCGGTTCTGCGGTAGCTCGAGGCTCCAGAGCACGTGGAGCTCGATGGGGCCGAGATCCGGGGTCACGTGGGCGCGAACGATGAGCGGGCCGACCTCGAACGCGGGGTCGGGTCGCGAGGCGAAGAAGAGCTGAGCCTCGGCGGCCGTCGGCGCCGCCACGAGGAGGGCCGCCAGAAGCCAGGTGCGCCAGCGGTGGGGCACGGGCACTGCCGGCTCAGGGGACCGGCGCGTAGCCAACGACGGAGATCGGACGATACGCCAGCCGGTCGTGCAGCAGTAAGGTGAGCCGCGGCTGGTCCCCCCAGCTGGCAATGGCGGCGTCGCTGAGGATCGCGACGGTGCCGGAATTCTGCGCCAGAGCGCGTCGGACATCCGCCGCCGTCTGAGCGGCGACCACACGCCTCTCGAAGTAGAATACGAACGGCAGCTCCTGAACGCCCGAGGCGGCCACCAGCGGCGGATCATGAAGCTCCGTCCGGATCTCGGCGCGCAGGCGCGAGTAATCGAACGCGGCGTTCCGGCGCTCGATCTGCCAGTGATAGGAGCCGGCGACCAGCACCGCGCTCGCCACCCACGCGACCCCGAAGGCCTGCGCGAGCCGGTTCCACCGCATCCCATAGACGACCGCGGCGAGCATGAGAGCGAGCGCCGCCACGATCACCACCACCTCGCCGATCGACGACGGGGCGGTCTCCTCCAGCTTCCGAAACCACTCCGGGCGGACGACCACGAAGACCGCCGTGAGCGCGCCCAGCACGCCGCCGGCTGCCGCATAGGCGCGCCAGGGAATGCCGCGGGCCGGCGCGCGACGAGTCAGTGCGGCGGCGGTCCACCAGCCGATCAGAAGCGAAACGGGAGCCACCAGCGGCAGGTAGTAGCGCACTCGCTGCTGCTGGGAAATGCCCACGAAGACCAGCAGCACCGCCGCCCACACCAAGAGGAACAGGATGCCGTCCCGCTCTTCGCCGCGCTCCTTGCGCGCCACCGTGACGGCCCGGGCGAGGGCGGCCGGCACCACGAGCACCCAGGGGAAGAGGATGCCGAAGACATGCTGCGCGGGCGCGGCCAGCGCCGCAGCGCCAAGATTGCTCGGCAGATACCAAAACAGATAATCCACGACGACGACGTTGCGGACCTGAGCGTGATCCGACAGGGCCTCACGGATCCACCACGGGGCGATGAGCAGGAGAAAGAGAGCCAGACCGTGGGCCAGGCGGAGATCGCGCCACGCTCCAGGCCGGCGGCTCGTCAGAACGTAGGCAAGCGCCACGGCCAGCGGCAGCAATCCCGCGGGCCCCTTGGCCCAGAACGCCGCTGCCGTGAATCCGTAGAAGCCGACCCACCAGGCGCCGGGGCGGCCGCGCCACATGGGCCAGAACATGGCCAGCGCGATCGTGATGAACAGCGTCAACAGTATGTCGGGCATCGGCAGGCGCGCGTGGACGAAGAAGCCCTGGGTGGTGATGGCGACCAGTGCCGCGAACCAGCCGGCCGCGGCGCCGAAGAGACGGCGGCCCAATGCGTAGATCATGAGCGCCACGCCCAGGCCGGCCAGCGCCGACGGCAGGGCGGCGGTGAGCTGGCTCACGTGCCCAGCGGGCCAGGACGCCAGAGCCACGAGCCACGCGAGCAGCGGGGGTTTGTTGTGGTAGATGGTGCCGTTGAGCTGCGGGAAGATCCAGGAGCCACCGGCCAGGATGTCCTGGCCGAGCACCGCGAACCGCACCTCGTCGTTCGTGGAGAACACTGCGCGACCCAGATCGGTGGTGACCATGAGCAGGGCCGCGGCCGTCAGCCAGAGTAGAGGTCGGGACCTCAGGTTCGGCATGGCCCGATTAGGATATCACCCTCGAACCTTCCTCCCGGCGGCCTGTGGTAGTCTTTCGCCATGTCCGCCACGTCCCGCCTGGCCGAGTTCGTCGCCAAGAGCCGATGGGAGGACTGCCCGGCGGCGGCCGTCGACGCCGCACGGCGCGCAATCCTCGACTGCCTGGGGGTGATGCTCGCGGGCTCGGCGGAACCGGCGGCCCGCATCATCCAGACAGTGGCGGACGCCGAAGGCGGCAACCCGCTCTGCACGGTGGTGGGCACAGGCCGGCGCACCGGAGCCGTGTGGGCCGCGCTCTGCAACGGCACCGCCGCTCACGCGCTCGATTTCGACGACACGAACTTCGCGATGATGGGACACCCCTCGGCGCCCGTCCTTTCCGCGGCGCTGGCGGCGGCCGAATTGGCGCTGGCCGATGGGCGCGCCCTGGTCCATGCCTTCCTGCTCGGCTTCGAGGCCGAGACCTCGCTGGCGGAGGTCATCAACCCGCCCCACTACGAGCGGGGCTGGCACGCGACCTGTACGCTCGGCACGCTCGGCGCGGCGGCCGCGGCCGCGCGGCTGCTCGGCCTGGACGCGATCCAGGTGCGCACGGCGCTGGCCGTCGCGGCCTCGCAGGCTTCCGGGCTAAAGGAAAACTTCGGGACGATGACCAAGCCTTTCCACGCCGGTCATGCCGCGCGGAGCGGCGTGCTGGCGGCGCTGCTGGCGCGCGAAGGCTGGACGGCCTCCGAGCAGGCCATCGAAGGACCGCAGGGCTTTCTTCGCGTGCTGGGCGCGGGCAAGATCGAGCTCGATGCGCTCGAGCGACTCGGCGCGCCGTGGAAGATTCTGACGTCGGGCGTCGCCGTGAAGCCGTATCCCTCCTGCGCCTGCACGCACTCCATCATCGACGGGACGCTCGAGTTGCGGCGCGCCCACGGGCTCCGGCCCGAGCAGGTCACGGAGGTCACCGTCGGCGTCAACACCATTGTGCCCAAGATCCTCATCCACTCGGACCCGCGGACCGGCCTCCAGGCCAAATTCTCGGCCGAGTTTGCCGCGGCGGCGGCGCTCGCCGAGGAACGCGTCGGCCTGACGACCTTCACCGACGACACGGTCCAGGACGCGCGCATCCGCGCGCTCATGAAGCGGGTGCGGATGGTCGTGGACCCGGCGATTCCCGGCGATCTCGAGCGGCATATGTGGACGCGCGTCACGATCCGGCTCGCCGACGGCCGGGTGCTGAGCGTCGGGCCGCGCGAGGTGCCGGGGCATCCGAGCAATCCCCTGCCGCTTCAGGCGCTGCGGGAGAAGTTCAGCGAGTGCGCCAGCGTGGCACTGCCGCCGGACCGCGTGGACTCGGTGCGCGAGATCGTGGAGGGACTGGACGCCTGCCCGGACCTCCGCAGCCTGACGGCGATCCTCTCAGCGGCCTGAGCGCAAACCCTCTGGTTGACGTCTGAGAGCCGGGCGCTCGCGCCAGGAGCCGGAAGCCGTCAGTGGTGGCAGATCACGCACTCGAGCGGAGCGTTCCGCTTGGTCTTCTCGCTCTCGGGAGCCAGCGCCACCGAGGGCACCGGCAGCTCCGCCACCTTTTGAACCGCCCCGACTCCCTGCGCGTTAACCGACCGGTGACACTCGATGCACCAGCCCATCGTGAGCTTGGGCGGCGCCGCCGGCATCCCCGCCAGGTTCTGCAGGTCGTTGATCGGATTCTGACCGGTCTGCGCGTTGACCCGCTCCATCGCTTCGATGCGCCCGTGGCACGTCTGGCACTGCACCCCGGCCTGCACGTGGGGCTTGTGCGGGAACTGGGCGTGCTCAGGAATCTTGAAGATGCGCACCCACGGGATGGGCTCCTTCTTGTTCCAGTACTCGTGCAGCTTCTGGACCTCGGGGTTCCCCTGCGCCGCGATGATCTTGTGGCAGCCCATGCAGCGCTCGACCGACGGCAGTCCCGCGGCGCTCGATCGGCGCGCGCCGGCATGACAGTACTGGCAGGCGATCTGAAACGAGCCGGCGTGGATGACGTGGCTGAAGAAGATGGGCTGCACCGGCCCCTCGCGCTTCGTCGGCACCGGCAGGACGTGCTTGGGATCGAAGGGCGGCTGGGCGAGGCTGCGCACGAATGCGATGACGTCGCGAATCTGCGGATCTCCCAGGAAGGGCTTGAACGCCGGCATCAGCGGCGACAGCCCCACGGAATCGGCGCCGCGGGCGATGACGCTGAACAGGAAGTGATCCGGCAGCGGATTCATCACCCTCCCTTCGGTGAGATTCTGAGGCTTGACCGGCAGGTTCTGGCCGGAGATGCCGTCGCCCTTGCCCTGGGGCCCGTGGCACGTGGCGCAATACTGGGCGTAGAGCGCCTTCCCGCGCTCGATCTGGGGAGCATTGGATGGGGCGGGATGACCGGCACTCGGTGCGGTCGCGCCAGGCTTGGCAGGCGCCGTGGCCGATTTCGCCGCGGGGATTTGGAGTCCCATCAGGATCCCAATCAGCGTGACGGCGATCACAGCACTGACGACGTAGGCGGGTCGAGCGATGCGCATAGTCTCTTTCATCTCGCTTGAATGTCAAACCATCCGGTTGTGCGGTCGGGCTCCTTCGCCCAAGCGATCTTCCATCTCGCCTAAACGTCAACCTCGTCAGTTTGGCGGTTGGGTCTCTTCGCGCGAGCGCTCATCGGGGCGTCCGCGCTACCGAGGGGCTGGGACGCCAAGAAACCCAAGGGAATATACTCGGTTTAGCCGCCGAGGTAAAGACGTTTGACCTCTGGGTCTTCGAGCAAGGACCGTCCGGTCCCCTCGAAGCGGTTCCGTCCCAGCTCCAGGACGTAGCCGCGGTCGGCTACGGCCAGCGCCCGGGCGGCGTTCTGCTCCACTACCATCAGCGTGAAGCCCGAGCGCTTCATCTCCACGAGCTTGTCGAAGATGAGCGCGACGAATTTGGGCGCGAGCCCCAGCGACGGCTCGTCCAGCAGGATGAGCTTGGGCGTGGTCATCAGCGCGCGGCCGATCGCAACCATCTGCTGCTCGCCGCCCGACATGGTGCCCGCCCGCTGGCGGGCGCGCTCGGCGAGCACCGGGAACAGCGCGTACGCCCGCTCCAGCGCCTCGCGGATACGCCGCGGATCGCGCTCGATATAGGCCCCCATCTCCAGGTTCTCGAGCACGGTCATCTGGGGGAAGACGATGCGCCCCTGCGGGACATAGGCGAGACCGCGGCGCAGGACCTGGTCTGGCCGGAGCCCGGTCGTGTTCTGGCCGTCGAAGACCACGCGCCCGCTCGACGGGCGCAGGAACCCCACAATGGTCTTGAAAGCGGTGGACTTGCCGGCGCCGTTGGGACCGATCACGCTCACCATCTCGCCCGCGCGCACTTCCAGCGTGACATCGTGCAGGATCGGCATCTTGCCGTAGCCGGCCGTCAGCCCTTCCGCGCTGAGTAAGGGCGCGGTCATGGCCGGCGCGCGCAGATATAAAGGATATGGGGATACGGCAGGATGTCCACCAGCAGGTGGCGGCGGACCGTGAAGCCCACCTGCTCCAATAGCTGCTGCAGCTCCTCGGCCCCCCAGTAGCGCACCGGACTCTTCGGATCCATGACCAGGTCGAGCGCGTGGGTGAACCAGCGCTTGTAGGCGGGCTGGGTGTCCACATCTTTGATGAGCAGGAGCCGACCCGCGGGGAGGGTCTTCGCCACCTGCTCGAGCAGCGGCCGGACGGTTTCCGCCGGGATGTGGTGGACGATGTCGAGCATGTAGGCGGCGTCGAAGGTGCTGGCGCCGCGGAAGTCCATGACATTGCCCACCTCGTAGCGGACGTTGCCGAGGCCCAGCTTTCCCGCGGCGGCGCGGGCCATGGCAATGCGCCGGGGGTTCAGGTCGAGTCCCTCGATCTCAAGGCCCGGGCACACGCTTGCGTAGTAGAGGGAAAACAGGCCGAAGCCGCAGCCCAGGTCCAGCACCCGCCCCCGCTCGGGCAGGTACTGACCGATTTCGTCGAGGAAGCGCTGGCGCAGGATCCAGAAGCGGCCCCAGCAGTAGGCGCGGACGACGAAGTCGTCGTAGGCCCGGATGACGTTAAGAACGGCTTCGCTTCGCATAGATCCGGTAGCCGTCGCCCTCGACAGCCAGTCGATAGGAATCCTCGAGGAGACGTCGGACCTGGGGGAAGTCCGAGAGGCGATCGTAGCCTGGACGATTCCAGGTATCCCTGAAGACCACGATCGCGGCCGGCTGCCCGGTCTCCAACGCGCGCGCGAACTCGGCACGCAGCGCCCGGATGCGCGGGTCACCCTCGTCGTGGAAGAAGTGGAAGTCGTACAGGAAGCGTGTCGGCTCGCGAAGGCCGAGCTCGAAGAGCGCGTGAATGCCGCCTCCGGTCACGTCCATCACCTGCACGGTGGGCCCGGGACCGCCGCCGCGCGGTGGCAGCAGCTGGCGCAGGTCGGCCGTCAGGGCGGCGACACGGTGGGCCTTCTCGGCGATCCACGCCGCGTCGAGAGCGTGAGCGCCCTTGACTCCCAGCACGAGGACGAGCCCCGCCCAGAGCACGAGCGGGGCGCTGCGCCGGAGCTCGAAGGCCAGTGGACGCACGCGGGACGCGCCGGGCGCGCCGACGGCGGCGAGCGGAGCGAGCGCGCAGAGAAAAAGCGCCAACGGGTAGAGCTGATACTCCCACCCCTTGCCCTGGAGCCAGAAGTGGAGGCCGCCGTATACCGCTCCCATCACCGCGAGTCCCTTTCTCGCGGCGAATCCTTCCCGCGCCCGCGAGAGTACGGCAAGGGCCGCAAGCCCGGCGAAGAGCAGCCACAGCTGCCAGCCGTACTCGTACCAGCGGAGCGCCATCCAGGCCGGCGTGCGGCCGACGCGACTGTAGAGTGGAAGCACGTACCCGGTGAGGATGTCGACGAAAGGCCCGAGGCCGCCACGCCAGGCGAGCCAGCCGAACACCAGCACCGGGACGACGAAGGCTGCGCCCGCCACGGCGGCGGCCGCCCGCGCGGCCGGAAACCCCTGCCGGCGGGCCGCGCCGATGACGGCCAGGGTGCACCCAGCCCAAAACAGACCGACGTGAGGCTTGACAGTCATGGCCGCTCCGAGAGCGAGCCCGCCGACCAGCAGCGGAGACAGTGCGCCGTGACGTTCGATGGCGCGGGCCACGCCGAAGATGCCGGCGAGCAGAAACAGGCAGAGCAGGAAATCGCGCTGTCCGACCCGCCAGGCGCCGCCGCTCAGGTGATAGAGCGCGAAGAGCGCGGCTCCGCCGGCCGCGGCCCAGCCACCGCTCATGGGCCGGCAAAAGACGAAGAGGAGGACGCTGGTCGACGCCAGCCACCCGAGATCGAAGAGCCGCCACGCCAAATCCCCGTGCCCGCCCACCGCGAGCGCGCCCAGGTGAATCAAGTAGACGCCTGGCAGGTTCATGTCGAACACGTCGCGGTACGGCACTGTGCCCTGAGTGATGAGCCAAGCGACATAGTGCATGAGCGGAGCGTCGTGGATGAGCGGCCAACCGAGGGACCGCCAGACGAGGACGCCCAGCAGCGCCACGCTAGCGGCCAAAATAAGCTTCAATGACGCGCTCGTCCGACTGGATCACGCCCGGCGGCCCCTCGGCCAGCTTCTCGCCGTGGTCGAGAACGAACACGGTCTCGCACAGCCCCATCACGACCTTCATGTCATGCTCGACGAGCAGCACCGTCTTGCCACGTTCGCGGAGGGCCCGCACC
>Ga0207684_10001608_pt1 | contig 23992 bp, 26 predicted proteins | sample KBSK5501metaG_FD_184342 | JGI IMG/M metagenome (GOLD analysis project Ga0207684, IMG submission 184342) | Corn, switchgrass and miscanthus rhizosphere microbial communities from Kellogg Biological Station, Michigan, USA - KBS K5-50-1 metaG... | ecosystem: Host-associated > Plants > Roots >...
CTCGCACGGCGCTCCCGGCATCATCGAACACTCTCGCAACAACCAGCACTGCATTCCACGAGTGCTATTAGCGCAATAATGCATCATACGTACAATAATCACAAGTAATTGAGAGTTTTTTCCTATATCTTAAGGAAGCTGCAAAGGAGCAATCTTCTGTATCGGAAGTATAGTTTACAAATACAGTGCCGTACTTATTTCCCTTGCGGCCATCAGGCTTCTTCCTTTACAGGCTCTGTGTTATTTTCCGTGAATCGCTGTCGTCCTTATAGGAATGAACAGATATCGGTTGGTAAATGCAGCGGGTCTACACCTGGGTAGGTTTTGACCATGATCTCTAAAGTCACTAAAAATGCAACAGAATCGAGAGTGGTCAACTATTGGAGTTTCAAAAACATGCTGACGAATTGTGCATTGCCTTTGCGCGACTTTCTCTGAAAATAGAAGCCGCCCGACTCCATCAAGAGGTGAAATCGCTGGTTTCCTACGCAGCCTCACCAGGAGTTTCAAGTGTGACTGTGTACCCGAGTTGTTCAAGACGACGGACGGATTGTCGTGCAACCATGGTGCGGTCGCGCTCATCAAAATAATTCCTCCCAAGATCCTGGTAGGGTTGCTTGTGCTTGAGCACATGATAGACGATGACCAGGATACTGTGACCGATGGCTACCACTGCTCTCCTTTTCCCACGACGCGCCCCCAAGCGCTTCCCCTGCGCGCTTAAATAGGTATCCTTACTCCGCATAGCCCCATGAGCCGCTTCAATCAGGGCCTGGCGCAACCATCGATCCCCCTTGCGCGTCTTTCCGCTGAGGTGTTTGCCAGCGCTCTGGTGATTACCAGGACAGATGCCAACCCAGGAGGCGAGATGCTGGTCATCAGGAAAGCGCGACATATCCGTGCCGATCTCCGCCAGGAAGATCTCGGCGAGTCGTTGATTGACCCCAGGAATCGTATCTAGGAGCGTCAGAGCCTCGGCAAAGGAGAGAGGGGTCGATGCGGCTGGCGCTCGTTGGGCCTCCTCACCAGGAGAAGAAGGCGGTGTGGCTTGGAGGGGAGTGAGTTCAGGAGGGGGTTCATCGCGGGTAGCAGTGACAGAAGGTTCAGCGGAAACAGCAGGAGGGATCGACTGGGTAATATGCCGTTGGATCTCGCTATCACAGTGAGCCACTTGCTCGTCTAAGAAATCAAGATGGGCCAATTGCGTCGTTAAGAGAAACCGATGATGAGGCTGGAGGTGACCGTGGAGCGCTTGAGCGAGCTGCTCCCGTTTCTTGCGCAACTTTCCCCGTGCGAGCAACGCCAGGGTTTCCGGATCGGTTTCCCCGGTGAGTAAGGCAGCGAGCATCGCACGAGCCGACACGCCCGTGACATCGGTGACGACGGTTGTCAACTTGAGATTCGTGTCTTCGAGGAGCTTATGCACACGGTTCACCAATCGGGCGCGCTCGGCGACGAGCGTGCTGCGGTAGCGGGTCAATTCACGTAAGTGGCGCTGGGGCGCAGGCGGAATGAAACTAGGGCGCAGCAACCCATGCTGCAAGAGATCCGCGATCCATTCAGCGTCTTTGATGTCGGTCTTGTGGCCAGGCACCGCTTTGAGGTGTTGAGCATTCGCCAGGATGACCTCGAACTGTCCCTCCAGCAGGTTAAAAATGGGTTTCCAATAGACTCCGGTCGACTCCATTGCCACATGGGTACATCCTGCACCCGTGAGCCAATCTGCCAGCGCCAGGATGTCTTTGGTCATGCTCCCGAAGACGCGGGTCTCCCTCTGGCGCTGACCAGCCGCATCCAGCACGATCAAACAGGCTACGATCATTTTCTTGTGGACATCGAGTCCGCAACAACAGCGATGAACAATCTCCATCTCTTCTTCTCCTTGCATCTCGTTTCTCGCAGGAGGGCGAAACGGACGTTTCTTAGAAAGAGATCTTTCTCTACGTGCTTCCCTAGGTGGGAGCAACAGACGGTGAGTGCCTGGAAACGTCCCAGATCAGATTTGTAGCAGGCTCAGGGCACCAAGTCGAGCGCCGATCCGTGTGCATTCGCCTCATCCTGAGTGAAGTATAGCCCATCGCTCATCCATTTTCATCAGTGGTGGTGTTCCGCAGGAACATGGCGATTTGTACATTTCCAACATACTAACTGACGACCCAAGACAGTCGCTCTACTCACATTGTATTTTAGCCCTCTGTGAACGTTACTAAATTGGCAGACGTTTTTAGTGAACGGCACCTGTAGTGGTCAGGAGGAGACCATGGACGATGCCTTCTTATTCGTCACAGTGATCATCGCAGCGATCATCTTTGCAGTATATCTCGCTTACACAACAGCACATGATACTCGTACGGGTGGATCTGATCAAAGGAACTCGTCCGATGGGAGCGACTTGTTAGATTTCGGCTCAGGGAATGACTGGACAGGCCCCGATGATGGAGGTGATTTCGGAAGAGTCGATGAGGTGATTGTGAACGTCTTTCCCGACCTGTTGCAAGGTTTCTCATTTCTGAGATCGTTATCTTCATTCTCCTGGTCATAGGATTTGTAGCACTTCTATTATCTTTATTTCAAATTTGAACTGCATTCATTCTCGGTCTATAGTGCATTTTCATGCTATCACATCTCAGCTAGCATGAAGACACTCCTGATACCTAAGGAGGTGACCATGAACAACTTGACCAAACTTAGGCGCTTACTCGGCATGCACCACTGGCCTCCAAAGACTGCTGGTGAGTACTTTCAGGATGGTTCATGCGAAGTGAGGCTTGCATGCTTGAGCTGTGGAAAAACGAAATATGGTGGCATTCATCACGAAGGTAGGTATGCTCGGTGGAATCCTTATTGTAAGAGATGTCACGAAATCCTGTCCTGGTGGATGTTCGATGAGTGATCAATTATGAGTGTGGTTTTCTGCTCTCGTGGGAGAAGCGTTGTTCATGCTCACCAGAGCAGAGAAGGGAAATGATTATCTTGGAAGACGACGAGCCACCGCAAGGCAACTGGCTTATTTCACAGATCAAAAACAGTAAGGGTGCCGCGATCTTCAGTGAGACCATTTTGTGTCGGATCGGAATGCATCAGGGAACATGGACAACGGAAGGTTGCTGGCAAAAGCGATTTTGCATGTACTGTGGAATATCCCAGCGGCGGATAAGACATACCTACCAAATTCCTTTCGTTCATGAGTATTTTGAGGAGGGTTCGTGCAAAACACGGATGACCTGCTTGCATTGTGGAAAAACGAAGCTAACTGGCATCCATCATGAGGGTTCAACAACTTATTGGAATGCTCATTGCAAGAGGTGTGGCGAAGATCTGAGCGGAGGATCTGATTAGGCGATGGGGTAGGGGTTTTGTTTCTGGACAACATGAATTCCGCTTGGTCTGATGCTCAGAGCATTCGCCACCCCCCTGCGAACTCCAGCCCTTAGTTCATCATGGCTAGAGCAAGGAGATGAATACAGAAGCAGCCAGTGCAGGCCATTATCATTCTCCTGGCTGGAATAAAGACTACCTACGTATACAAATACTCACCGCTGAAGAAATGCTGCATGGGAAAGAGGTCAAGATGCCGCCACAGTTTGGCACATGCAAACAAGTGCAGAAAGTAGACAAACAAGCAGTAGCAGAGCAGTCCGAATTGGGATTAGGGTAAAACTCTCTATTAGTTACCACAGGCACAGATAAGCCACGCTACAAGCTATGAATGGCTAGAGAGCCGGTCAAGAAATCACGCAGCGTCCTGAAGATCAGCTTGGAGCATCTGGGAACGAGCCAGGACATGCAGATTGTGGACGACGGCGCAGCGGCGTAGGTCGAAGAGGTTTTTGCGAACGCCTCGATAACGCGCCCGCCGTCCTTGCCACCGGCCAACATGGGCCAGGGTGTGCTCGACCGCTACCCGTTCACGAAGTTGGGCGCGCCCCTGTGGGGTCTGCTGGCGTTGGCCTAACTCAATGAGCAAGGCTTCATCGGGATGAATGCTGACACTGCGTCCCTTGGCACTGGCGGTGCATTGGGCTTTCAAGGGACACTCCGCACATACCTCTTGAGGAAAGTGAACCACGCCGCCAGGCACAAAGGGCATCTCTTGTTCGGCTGGGCAGCGAATGATCTGCTGATCCCAATCTAAGAAAAACATCTGCTTGGAGAAGCGCTTTCCCTTGCGCACGGGCCAGGCTTTGCAATAGATGTCCATTTCCTCACTGTGCTCGCGCACCAGATGGCTACTCAAATACCCCCGGTCGATGTGGAGTTCTTTGATCTTCACGCCTTGCTGCTCCAGATCAGTACTGATCTCTGGTGTTACGCTGGCTTCTGGCACATTCGCTGGGGTGATGCCCACTGCACGGATGAGGCCAGTATCCAGATCGTGGAGGACATGGCGCTTGTATCCATCCACGCGCACACTCCGACTTTTGCGCCCATGCCGCATCTCAGCATCTTCGACGCTGATGCGCCGATCTTTGGCAACGCCTTTGAGCAGGCAGGATTTGCCGCCCTCGCTCGTCTCAACATCTTGCGCTTTGGCTTGTTGGGCAATCGCCAAAGGAGGCTGAGCCAGATCTGCTTCTTTCTGGGGCAGCGTTTGCACCCAGGTTTCCACTGCTCGGAACACCTGCAACACCAGGTCCAGAGCCTCTTCGCGCGCGCTCTGCTGGTCCCAATCACGATCGAGGATGGCTTTCAGACTGGAGCCGCACACAAGCTCTGCTCCTGCCTCTTGCCCCACGTCGATCACCGTCTCTCCTCGCTGTTGCGCCACCAGGCGCAACGCTTTCTTGAGCGCGTGCCCGATGAGATTGTAGCTATCCTCGACGCGGCCAGCTCCCCACAACGGTCTGCTGTCTAAGGCAGCACGTAAGGCTCGTGATCCAAACTCCTGGGTGTGGGAGGCCAGCTCAATCGTCCGTTCAATGAGCCGACGATCCATCTGGGCCTCAATGAGAAGCTTCCGAAAGGCGACAAATGTTCCTTTGCTGAAAGGAGCCTGATCGGTATCCAAACAGTCCAGCACCAATTGCCATCGCCGATCCATGAGGGTCGCTTCGATCACTTCGTCGTCGGAGACGCCGGTGTAAGCCTGCAGAATGCTAGCCAGGGCCAGTTGTGCGGGAGGAATGGGCGGATGCCCCCGCTTACTTGACCGGTAGAGCGTTGCCAGTTCTTGCTGGAACGCTTCATCGAAGAGTTCATGACGATGTGCGCGCAGGAACACAAACAGTTTGGCTCGTCGTACCCGTTGCGCAATCTGTTCTTCTTGTATAGAAAAGGTGACTGGGGGGCACCAATAGGACGGTTGCATGCGTTTTCTCCTTGCCCATTTGTGCGCGCTCTCGCTGCGATCGGCCAGAATCAACGCGCCTCGTTGGTCAATCATCCGGGGCGAGCTCCGTCGTGTGGTCTTTGCAACGATTCCTGGAGCGCGGCAAAGCCGTAGCGGACCATCTCGGTTTCGTAGTCATGGAGCGCCTGGTGGACCGGAGTGCCGAGATGGGTCACTGCGATCAAGCGTTCAGCAAGTTGACATGCATCACGAAGGGCAGTGTTCGCCCCCGAACCGCGAGGAGGCATCGCATGAATGGCGTCGCCCAGCAGGGTCACATTGGTGGTCTGCCACTGCGTAATCGGCTTGGCATGGCGCATTTTGAGGATGAAAGTCTGATCTGGCTGGCACTGTTCAATGAGCATGCGCAGAGTCCAGGGCCAGTCCGCAGCCAGGGACAGCGCCAACTGCTGGAGTTGCGAACCCAGCAGAGCGTTCAACTCAGCATCTGACAGGGTAAGCTGAGGCTTTTGGACCAGAACACCCCAGAACACATAGTCAGACGTTTCGTGGAACCGCAGCCCCGGCCACAGGCGAGCCGCCGCTTGATTGGGGTCCTGGGAGAAGGTGACGAGACCGAACAGCATGCCCTGCGCTCCTGTGTGAACCATCCCAAAGGTCTCAGCGAGTTGAGGTGGGAGCAAACTTCTGAGCTCGTCGGTGAGCAGGGTTTTGCCACCAAGCCACCGCACGCCCGTGTCGATCAGTTCGGCATGGGGAAGGAATTGTTCGCGGATTCGCGAGCCGACACCGTCGGCGGCGACAAGCATATTGCCAACGGCTTCTGTCCCGTCGGCGAAACAGGCACGGACAGCCCCATCAGATTGCTGCTCGTAGTGGGTGAATTCCTTGCCAAAGTGGACGATGTCGTCGAGTCCAGCAAGCAGGACCTGGCGCAGGGTCAACCGATCGACGGAAGATCCAACAGTGACGAACGCACTGCTGTCGCTTTCAGGGAAACGCCCGGTGGATACCTCTCGCAGGTCGCCATCGACGATCCTGAACACGGTCGCGCCTTTGCTTGGTTGGGCGCGAGTCGCCATGGCCAGTTCGTACAAGCTGGGCGGCAGGCAGGCGCGCAACGCCTCTTCCCCACGGATATCCATATGGAAGCGATAGCCTTGTGTGCGGGCTTCTGGAGAGCGGTCGCGTTCGTAGACAGCAACGCTGATGCCTGCCTTGTGCAAGCCTTGAGCGAGGCAGAGGCCCCCAAGGCCCGCGCCAATCACGAGGACGTGGAATGGGAATGTTTCATCAGCCATAGTCATTGCTCCTTTGATCTTAGATGGTAGAGATGTTCTCTGGATGTGATGTTGTCTCGTGTCCTGGTTTGCAGAAAGAGCAGAAGAGAAAATCCCCTTTCTGTTTTCCCTGCTTCAGGAGCTTAGATTTTTGTGGGATCACCGTGGAGCATTTCTCCTCGGATGGTGTGCGCATTGACTCTGATCTGAGCCAATTGCTGGAGGAGCAGCTCTTTGGCCTCGGGAGGGATCTCTTGCAGCAGACGTTGATTGAAAGCGTCAGCAGCATCCGAAAGCCGATGGGTGATTTCCCGTCCTTCCGCCGTCAAATGCAGCCGAACGAGACGGTAATCGGTCCGATCATGGACGCGCTCAAGCAGACCATGCCGTTCCAGTCGCTTGACGATCCCGGTGACGACCGAGGCGTCGAGTGCCAGGCGCTGGGCCAGGGTTCCGATGGGGAGATCCTGTTCGTCAACTAGCGAACCAAGCGCAAACCACTGCGGTGGCGTAATCACATAAGGTTTTCCCAAGCGCGCACAGGATGTCTGCAGGACATCAGAAAAGGCATTGGCAACGCTGCGCATGGTCTGCATTAACCAGTAGCCGAGGGTGTCGTCTGGTCGCATGATTCTGATCCTTTCTCGACAGGGGTACTCCGCTCCCTGAGCAAGGGCTACAACAATATTTGTTGCAACAATACTTGCTGTAGCAAATAGTAGCACGAAACAGTGGGCGGTGTCAAGATTAAAGGAGTGAAGCGTTCAGAGGAGAAAGAACATGAAGGCTCATTTTGATCTCTCCTCAGGCTAGCGATGGCAGCACACAAAGGCTCGCTTTGAGCGTTGAGGTGAGGCTTATCTTAATTACTTGACCGGCTCTCTAGGGATGTATAGATCCATCAGGCATGGTTAGGTTTTAAATTCTGTAGAGCACTCACGCGGTGGCTAGGGTATCCACGGATAGCACAGTGCTTACAAGTGTTGGACAATCTGGCATTAGCCCATTTTGATACTGCCAGAGTCTGTTTTCGTCCCACCTGCGCTGATCATCGCTAGATTGTCCTACTTTCTACACATATGTTCCTCCCAAGCATGCAATGACCGCTGGTTAGGCGGCCTTTTCAAGAACATACAAGAACACATAGGAAAGCCGAACTCAGCTCACAATGACACATCGCCTGTTCCATCCTATGGCCTGCTCTTCACCACGAGAGCACATACCCAAGGTGAACTTACCTCAGAGGAGTGGCTGCGGCTGGCGATAACCCGGGCGGAAACGATGCTACACCTCCGCGCGAGACAGCAGTGCTGGATTGATGAAGATGCCGTCCTCGTCGATGCCGATCAGCCAGCGGCGTAATTGGAAGTGATCTTTCGGTGACGGCGTCGGGTCGCCGCTGGGGTGGTTGTGGCAGAGGATGAGGCCAGAGCAGTTGCGGATGATGGCGGGGCGAAAGACCTCGGCGGCGCGTAGGACCGAACTGTTGGCGGTGCCCTGGTAGAGGCTGGCCTTCTCAACCAGATGGCCCTTGGCGTCCAGCAGCAGGATGCGCATCTGCTCAGTATCCAGGTAGGCCAGGTCCAGCATCACCAGATTGGCCGCATCCGCGGGGGTGCTGATCTTGTAGCGAGTATCGGCCTGCACGAGGGCCAGCCTGCGCCCGATCTCCAGCGCCGCCTTGACCTGGGCCGACTTGGCCCCGCCCATACCGTGTTCGGCGCACAGCTCTCGGAAGTCGGCCCGCACCAGTCCGGGGAGTCCCCGTACTTCGTGAGCAGCTTGTTGGCCAGCTCGACGGCGTTGTCGCCGCGGGTGCCGGATGCTTTTGTAGGGATCGGCGTTGGATTCGCGGGAGAGCATGTGCGGTTTTCCTCCTTAACAGCGAAATTGGTCTCCCTCCTCTATCCTGATATTCTGAAAGAGCCTGGGTAAAAACGGAGGATTCTGGTTCGCACCTCGTCCACCTGATACTGAACATCACCATCCCTTCCTGGTCTTTGATCTACAAGACCGTCTCCACTTTCATTTAACTGTGCATGGGAAAGAAGCTGTAGCGCGTCTGAGCTACAGCTCTGCCCAGACCTACCTGCATGCTATCTAACCTTGGTTCGCTTACCTGGAGGAAGATGAGTGGCAGACGAAGGCCGGACATCGCTGGGATGCAGAACCTGATCTCGTGCGGCGAGCCGTCAAGGACTATCTCGTTCAACATCTGCGCCGCAGAGTCCGTGAGCACGGTGCGTATCTTTCTGGCAAGCCTGAGACTATTCTACGGCGTCATGATCCAGCATGGCTATTACTGCTTCGGCAATCACCTCCAGGACCAACTCTCTTCCCTCGAAGCCTATCTGGAGAATGATCAGACCGCGCAGGATGAACAGCCCCAGATGCCCGAGAGGAGCGGAGTAGTTCCCCCGCGCTCGAAACAAAAGCAGCGGTTATCCGACAACTATTTCAAGCTCGAAAAGGCAGATTGGGCGCCACAGATCATCGACGACCCGGTCCTCCCTGCGCTCATTTTAGCCGGTGGCGAGCGCCTCAAGCACTGGGGAGACCGGGAGCGATGTGTCACGTGCATCCTCTTTGAGTCGGGAGGCCGGATCTCCGAAGTGGTCGGTCTTACCTTGGGCGATTGGGTAGCCAGAGGCATGTTACAGGAGGCAAGCACCTTCAGTAAGGGCAGTTACGGCAGGCGCGTCAAGTTCCTGCGCTTCTCCGCTGAGACGGCCAAGTTGCTGCGGCGCTACATTGACGGTGAAAGACGGGTGCTTGATCCGTCTCACTACACCCTCGACGAGTACCTCGCGAAAGCCCGAAGGGAGCAAATGGATTTACCGGCCATCCCATTGTTTCTCAGTGGGCAACGCACCCCTCTTAGTGCAAAAACCTATCGCGAGCATGCCTGGAATCCTGCCTATCATGCTGCTGGTATTGAGGCGGACAGACACCAAAGCAGGCATTGGCATGTTACTATGGCATTTCGGGAGATCTACAAACACGGGCTGCAGGATGATCGTGTTGTCCAGCAATGACTTCGAGAGTTGATCGAGTACATGAAGTGGAAAAGCGGATGGGAACATGACGCAGCCGAGGGAGGAGATGACCAGATCCCGCTTAGAGGGGACGGTTGCTCCAGAGGTGCTCTGTGCTCCAAAGACGGGTGGTGGTCCCAGGAGCACTGGGGAGTTTCCGGACATTTACAGCCGCAGCATGGGGTACATCATGCGCAATGTTGTCGGTAAACCTTGGGCTTATCATCTCCTGCTCGTTGCGGCAGTGCTCAGCGCCCAAAGGTACGGTCCCTCTACTGTCAAAAACTGCCTCTATTCAGTAAACGCTCGGCTGACTGCTCTCTTTCGAGAGAAGCAGATTGGATCATTGGATGAATGGGACGCTGAGGAATGTATGGTCGCCTACCTTAATGAGCACGCTACCTGGGATTGTGGGGGCAGGTACAGCAGAGCCTGGCACCGCTGGAGGTAAAAGAGGTGCGCATCCATGTGTACTGGCAAATGCAACGTGTGGAATATGTGTGTTCAAGATTACTATTACGATGAATAACACTAAAAAAAGCACAGCCTCACACGCACCTCCTTACATTGCCACATGTATCATGCTATTGTGAGAGGTATTCAAATGGTACTTTACTACGGCCCGGGATGCGTTTATGAATGGCGCGGCGTAAGGCCTCAACACTACTTTCCCCGAGAGAAAAAGCTATGATAGACCCGATTATAACGCCGCAAATTCCACCCAGCGCGATGCCTTCGAGAAACATACGATTACGAAAAAATGTCAGCATTGATCACCTTTTCCATAAGATTGAATTATTGTAGATAAACTATAGTCTTTGCTTCATTCCAAAGGCTTTCAAGGCGGTAATATTCCCGTTCCTTTGGACCAAAGATATGTACAATGACATCACCAAAGTCCAATAATATCCAGCCAGCATCCGCAATCCCCTCTCTATGGAGCGCCTTGGCTCCTTGTTCACCTAATTGTTGATCAATGGCATCCGCAATAGCCTGGATTTGACGGCGATTGTTACCACTACAGATGACAAAGTAATCAGCAAATGTACTGACCTCTCGTATATCTAATAAGATGATATCCGAGGCTTTTTTGTCAGATGCGATATCTACCGCAGCCCTCGCCAGTTGACCAGGGTCTAGCAGAACTCCTTCCACAAAAGCTCCCTGTACGTACATATTTCTAGGCAGTGAAGTACCCGCAAGGATACCGCTACATTTTTAGAGTAGGAGAGTTTCACCTGGCAACCCCTACAATAATAGTAATTGTACCCGCATTATAGCACGCTTTAGCAAGAGGTGTTTTGATCGGTTTCTTGAAGAAGTGAAATTCCATGACACACGATGACAACTGTCACGGGTTTTCAGGCACTGGCCTCTCCATGTCCGGATTCACTCTTCACGAAAAGAATAGTTCTAGAAGAGGAGGGAAGGGAGATGCAACTCGTTGAGCAGCACATCATTGAAAAGGACGATGCGCATTGGGCCAGGCTAGACACCGGAGCCTTCGCTTCCAAAAACCTGTGGAATGCAGCCAATTATCTTGTACGCCAGTCCTTCATCCATCACGGGATCTACCTTGATAACGTAAAAGTGTTTCACCAAGTCAAGTCCCATGAAGCCTACCGAGCTCTTCCTCCAAACGCGATTTGAAGGGGGGGTGATTTCGCTCACCGGGCTTGGGGACCTGGTGTCCACCAAAAAGACACGAGAAAGCATCAAGCAAGTCCGTATCGTCCAACGCAGCAGGCAGTATGTAATTGAAGTGGTCCATGAGCGAGCAGCACAGCAGGCTAAGCTGGACCCAACCCTCTTCGCCAGTGTAGACCTGGGTGTTTCAAATTTGGCGGCGCTAACCTCAAACGCGGAGCATTTCACTTCCCGAAAACTCGAGAAGCTGACTGAAAAACGCCATCGGCGTATCAAGCACTACCTGCACGTGGCTTCGCACCGCATGATTGATGTCCTGATACAGCACCGCATCAGCCGGGGGATGTATCAGGCTTCAGGCAAACGCTTGATCAATGCCGACGTGAACGGGTCGCACAGCATCGCCAGAAAAGTATTCCCGACAGCCTTTGATGGCCCAGGGAGAGGGGCCGTTGCAGTTCGGCCTAGGCGGCTTGCCGTCTGAACGAGAGATTATGGCAAAACCATTTGTCATGGGTTTGAGGTACTGTTAAGAGGATGAAAGCCAAACCACTCTTCTCTACTTGTATGACGTTCAATAGTGATATTCCTCAAAATTTCTGAGCGCAGTTCACCCAATGTGCCCCAGCCTTCAGCCTCCACATCATATTTATGGATCGTTTCCTCGTTTCGTTGATGTACCCACACGAAAGACTCATCGGGCAAATCTGGGTACTTCTCGACAACAGCATGCAAGATCTCACGAGCAACGTCTTCGACAAAACGTGGATTTGCATGAGCTTTATTCACAATATAAAGTTCGTCTGGGCGCTTGAGCAGTCCATAATTTTCAGAGCTCATTGCACTCTCAGCCAGGTCTATTAGTTCTCTGGCGTCTAGAATCTGGTCTGTGCCAATCATGAGCGTCGCTTTGCCTCGCTGGTTATGAGTTGCCAGGGGAGTGATGTCAAGCATCTTCTCAATTACATCTTCGGGAAAACCTTCCTCTTGTAAGCGAGCTCGTGCATACTCATACACCATATCTTGCGCACATGGACATGCAACCATTCCCTCGACTTCAACACCAATCATGTGCCTGGAAGACTCCCTGGTGGCGACTGCCTGAGCAATCAAACTATAGACTTCCTGAGTTTGACGACCAGAGACAGGTGTCCTTCTCTCTAGGGGAAAGGTAGTACGGATATGTACTTCCGCCCTGAGCGCTTTTTGCTTCTCAACAATGGTTTTTGCAATATGCTCGGCAAGAAACTCAATGTTAGGCCATGTGTTGTTGACAATTTCCCCCAACACCTCGTCTAGTGCATCGCTGAAACGAGACATATGCACTCCGGCCTGGGTAGCACCAAGGTCAGCATACAGGTCAAATTGTGCATTGAACCATTGTTGTTGACCCTCTTGATCGCCGATGAGAATAGCCTTCTTAATGCCAACAACACCTGCCCGGCCGAGGCGGACGTGTACGGTGGGTTTACCATTCTGAATGTCTCGATCTAGAGAAAGATGCAAATAGGGATCTTTCCCATTTTGTGAATTTGGAGGTAATAACGTAGTATCGATACCCATGAAAGTGTTTATCCCCTCTATCAGGTTGTATTCTTAAGTACTCTACATTCAGGTACTCATTTTATGAGAACATAAAATATGCTCATTTTTAATCCTCTGTCAGATACTACATGTTTTTAACAAGCGAAAGAGATACAATCATAGGGCTGTTGTAAATGATACGTTGGTGGTTTACGCAGATAGGGAATCGTTAATGTGTTTGGGTCAGGGATGAGAAGAGATGTTCTTTGGGAAACAAACAGTTATATACCTTCAAAGAGCGGGCAGAGAATAACATACAACTCTCTAGTAAGTGACACTCCCCATGGCTAGAAGCCAGGGGCTTCTGCACGTTGCCGCTCAGAAGACTTTCACGTCCTTGCGAACGAGCTACGCGAAGAGGGGGCGCGTCCTCCTATCCGTGGGCCGTGCCATCACAGCCAACTACTGGGGAGATCGACTCGCCATTCCCCAGCTACTTTTGTACGTTGATGTATCGCCTACGCCTTGCAGTGCGGTCTCTCCGCGCGTAGCGGCGGTCTCTGGCAAACACGGTAGCGTTTTTACCCACAGACCTGCTCTGTGGAACCCGTACACTATTAGGTTTTCAAGGTACTCTGTACCTATTCTAACAGCGGAGGCAAAAAGTGGAAATAGGCCTGCGGGCGCGGGCTTTAACCCCATGCATGAATGCAGGGGCCTGCAAGCCCGATGTATGGGTCATGCGAGTTGCAATTCTATTCCTTCCGTTTGTAGCACTTGTATCGTTTGTGTCACTTGTATCGGCTCTATCTGATATATAAGCGGGTTCTCATACATTGTTCAATGATGTAGATTGCTATACTAGCAATAGAGTAGATGTTGAGCGAATTAGTTGACATTTAGCAGTTGCTACAGAAAATACCCTTCGTGTTTCAACAACCTTTGCTTGCGCTAGATACCGCCAACGTAGCCGGTCAGTGAAGCATTGCCACACAAGGCGCCATGCACGAAGCTAAGACCGATCGCTTACTCGGCAAAAAGGGCAAGATTCCTGAGTTTCGCATGCATACTCGCAATCACCCCTCACTACCAACGAGACGGCTCACGACGGGAGCAAACGCTTCATACTCGTATCGGAAACGACGAAGTAGGAGAACCCGAACCGCTCGCGTCGCCGCTGCAGGTCCTCTTCATGAAAACGTTCTCCTGCGGCTTGACGGACCCACGCGACTTTCTGGGCCATCGTCGCGGGCAAGCGTTCAGTGATCTCCTCGGAAATAGTTCCGTTCGGCAACGCTTTGGGAAGGATACCCACGATATCAGCTTCACGTGCGGCAAGAGCCAGCATCCGCTTGCTACCGGCCCCAACAAGGAATGGAGGGTGAGGCCGCTGGACAGGTTTGGGAAATCCATTCAGGTTCGTGATCGTGTAGTAGTTGCCTGCGAAGGTCAGCGGCTGATCGGCAAAGAGTCCTTTGAGGACGTGGATGGCCTCTTCCAGGTGGCTCACACGCAATCCCGCACTTTCGAATGCCATGCCAGCCTGCTCGTACTCGGATCGGAGCCAACCCGCTCCGATCCCAAGCTCGAACCGTCCATCCGAAAGGAGATCAAGTGTCGCCGCTTCTTTCGCCAGTATCACCGGATGTCTGTAGTCGTAGTCCTCCGCCTGGCGGGCTTTCGTGACCCATTCTTCGGCTGTCTGCATCTGCTCGCAGATCACCCCGAAACGAAACGGTCGTGATTTGGTCATCGCTCTTCTCCTGGAATACATTATTTTCTTGTTTGCCATATGATAAAATGAGACTCTAGAAAAAGCTCTCCGATTCTTGCTCTCGAATTTTGAGGTTGACTCTGGTTGGTTCTTATGTGAGTGTTAGTGATAAGGAGTCACCCAACTATTGATCTTCCCATCACGCTGCAGGTGAATGGAGTAGCCTGCCAGCTTTCTATCGATACCCGAACCACGCTCCATGACGTGTTACGTGAGCACCTCGGGTTCACCGGCCCTAAGCAAGGCTGCGACCACGGGCAGTGCGGCGCCTGCAGCGTGCTGCTTGATGGATGGCGCGTGCCTACATCAACTCGTTGGGTGCAAAAGGCATTGGCGAGATTGGCATTGGCGGCACCACCGCCGCGATTGCAAATGTGGTGTATAACGCGATGTGTCGCGCACGATCAAGCTGGCCTTTGAAAGCCTCCATGAATTTATGACCCCATGGAACGATCAGGTCACCTCTACATAGTTGCTATTTGGCTTCTTGTAGTTACGGGTGAACGAAAAAACAATGCACATGGCCCTTTTGTCCGCTGAAAGGGGAGAAGTCGTAACCAATGGCCGGAGAAAGGCAACTATCACCATGAGCATAGGACATGATGGTCCGTTCCGTTGTGCTTAACTGATCAGAGCCTCATGTTTTCAAACACTCATTCGTAGATGAAAGGAATTGTAAGTATGAAATTCGTACGTTTGTTCAAAGGAAAGCTCGTAGTGGTTGCGCTTGTCAGCATTGCTGTCGTTGGAGGAGCGACGGCGTTCGCTGCAACATCAGCCGGACAGGGGCTAGTTCATGGCATGACAGGCCAGGCGCACGCTACTGCCACGCCGGACGTGGAGAGCCATGGTAACAATCTCCAGGCGCACAATCACCATGCTGACAAGAGCAAGAAGAACACCTGCCCCGGGCTCCCCGATGCGCAGCGGCTGGCAACGCAGTTTGCACTGGGCACCGCTAGCGCGAGTGATGATATCCAGGCTTTGTGTGCGTTGCACCAGGGGACCTTCACAGGCACAACCCTCAACGGAGCCTCAGTTTCTTCCAAGCGGGTCTTTGGCTACGGCGAGATCGATAAACTGTTGACCTATGCGCAATTCCTGGCAGGCCAGGAGAAAGCCAATGCTGGTGGCAAACTGACCAGTGCCAACGCGCAGGGCTTTTTGGCGGAAGCGGTCCAGAGTTGCGGTACCACTCCGCTGGAGACGTGTCTGAAAACGAACATCCCAGGGTTCGAATCAGGTAACAGCACTGATACTAGCCATGGGAATGGAAATGGGAATAGCCATGGGAAGCCGAGCAGTACACCTACTCCTCATCACTAGCCTGAGAACCTGTCCGTCTCTCCATTCGGCGGGTCTGCTCTTGGCCTGGGACTCTATGGCAAACAGGGGCTGCAGCTTTGGCAGCTGCCTCCTGCTGCTGCGCCGATCATCCACCAGGTGCTACCCCTCCGGATGTCGAGCATGCAGGGTGAAGGTCAGGCTGTCTCCTGTCCCACGCAAGAGGAGAACGTCTAGGGTCGCGAGAGCTCTGTTCGTCGACGAGGGTAACTCTACCCAGGGTATATGTGTGTCTAGGGGCAGACATGGATGTGCTCGAGGTCGACGTCTGGCCGAGAAGAGGAAAGAGATGGCAACACGACGGCCTATCGAGCCGAATTGTTCAAGAAGAGAGGAGCTTTCCAATGCTCAAATCGCGAAACCAAGGCCATCACGAGCTTCCCCTCCCCACGTACAAACACAGGGATGTGAGGAGTAACGCGATGAAAATCATGGTGGCCGATCATGACCGCGACATGGTAGACCTGCTGAGCTTCTGGCTCAAGGGTCATGGATATGACGTGGTCTGTGCAGTTGATGGCAAACAAGCGATCAAACGCTGGCATGAAGCATGGCCAGACCTCGTTCTTCTCGACCTTCACCTGACTAAACGTGATGGCTTCGAAGTCTGCCAGCAGATGCGAAGTGAAACACATGCCATGGCCTTGATCCTGACCGGAAGTGATTGTGAGGAAGATGAGGTCCGTGGGTTAGAGATGGGAGCCGACGATTACCTTCGGAAACCCTTTAGTCCCAGGCAACTCCATGCTCATATCACGGCTGTGTTGCGTCGCTCAGAGAATTCGCACACAGACCCCGGTTCACTAGTGATCACTGTTGGGCCAATTATGCTCGATCCTCTGCGCCATGAAGTCCTTCGAGATGAGCGCAAAGTGAAGGTGACTCCCACCGAGAGCCGCCTGCTCCATTTGCTGATGACGCATACAGGACAAGTTTTGACACCGGGCATCATCAGCAGCCGCATGTGGGGAGACGATGAAGTTGGAAAGAGTGGCCTGATCAAAACACATATTCGCCACCTGCGTCAGAAGGTGGAGCGAGATGCGCATAGCCCTCGTTCTATACTGACTGTGCCAGGTAAGGGATACACTTTCAAAGTCCCTGTTCCTGTTGAGAAATGAACAAAAGGCTGCATCCACCAGCAGAAAAACAGACGATCTTGAAAACTCTCCTTCGTGGAGAGGATCCTGAGAGAGCAATGCAGAGATGAAAAACGCGGTAGAGCATGATACGCGCAAGTGGGTCATGCTCCAGCAGTTAAGAGGGAGAGTAACAGGGATCAAGCGACTGCGAGAAGGCGTCCCAACCCGCTAGCGTTCTCCGCCGTGATGCCAGAGCGTGTCAGGCTCGGTCATGCTCTTGATGCTTGCTTGCGTTAGATTGTCCAGCAAGCTGCCCCTCAACATATAGTTCTGCAGTGTTTCCCGTAAAACTGGTTCATCGAGCGAAGGTGTTTCCTCCGAGTCTCTCTCCTCCCATGGCTCCCTAAGCACTGCTCTTGGCTGGCTGTTTTGCCTGGATGGGTTGAAAGCACTGTTCTTCGGTTCTGTTAGGATGCCACTGTTGTGCATCGTTTTCAACCTCGTTGGTCTCAAAAAATGTGCTGTAGGCAACTTTAACTGCTTTTTTTTCAGTGCGAAATTGCTCGTGGTTGATGAGAAGCCCCTTCGGGAAGGTATCACATTTCTAGTGGTGGGAGAGTAGCCATCAGTCGTAGGCATAAAGTCACTACTAGTGGGTGAGCTGCCACCTAAAGTTGGCGTCTGCATACTGGAGCCGGAGCTGCTCATGTGGTCATCCACGCTCTTAATACGCACACGCTGCCAGGGAGTGGCACCACTTGGAGAGAGCCTCACTTTTGCTGATGGCATCAGGTATTTCCGTAGCAACAACAGTCCAATGATCAGAAGAAGCATCACACCGCCGAAGCTGCTCAAGATGCCTATTACGACAGGGGAAAGTGGGGGGTTGCCCTTTTGTTGATAGTATGATGTATGTCGAATTGTGCTCGTGGTGGAAGGTGTGGGCTGTGTTGAGATGGGTGTTGGCTTTTGACTACCCCTTTGCTTCTGGCTGGCCGATGGCGTTGCCACTTTGACTGGAGATGTTGCGTTCGCCGACAACGTAGGTATCGTCGTGAGCGTTGCAGCCAGGGTTGGCGAAGGAGCTGGAGCGGTGGGAGTCGGAGAGCGCCTGCCTGGAGGGGTTCTCGTAGGTTTCGTAGCGGATGTAGTTGCAGATAGCAAATGTGGAGTATTGGCTTGCGCATTCGCGATTCCTTCTACTGCGCCTATACATGAAAAGAGGAGGAGCGAGAGAGAGCATGCAGCTACAAGAGCTCGAGAAACAGTTGATCTGGCAACCTTTGAACGAGCCGCTCCATTGATGGCCCTGTTAGTGAGCCGCCCATACTCTTGTATCCTAGAAGAGGGTGACGGAGCCTGATGACGCAGTTCTTGCAGTCTCCGGGATTTTGATACCCTTCCTAACATCTGCTGAAGAGAGAATTTTTTTTGTGTACTACATTCTCTAGTGTTTTTCATCTCTGCATTCCTCAACGGTATCAATAAACACAGGTGCGCTATCCAGGCTTTTATGCTACGACCCTCTCAATCACAGCGATGAAGTCATCCAGTTCGATTGGCTTCCCGATGCCAATGAGGTGACGTTGTTCGATCTCATAAGCATGTTGATCCAGGCTTGCGCTCATGATGATCGCCGGAATGTCTTCTAGCCCTTTCATATCATGAAGCAGATCATAGAGTTCAACGCCATTCATATCATGAAGGCGATAATCCAGAATAAACAGATTCGGCTTGATCTCTTTCACGACTGCCAATGCCTCAGCACCCGTTATGACCAGTCGCATAAGATAAGGTGTTTCTTGCGAAATTACCTGCTCGAAGAACATACCATTACTGGCATCATCTTCAACAAGAAGGAGAGTTTTCGTTGTTGGCCCTTCTCCAGCTGCCAATTCTTCCCGATCATCAGCCATGGATACCTCCGAATTATTAATAGAGATCAGATAAGCTCCGACGTGAATTGGATGCCCGGTATCAGCCACCTGATTTGTTAGCAAGGATAGCTATTTCCTTGACAGCTTTCTCCGTAGAGATAGTTGTTATTGCATAGGAATTGGTTACGATCTCCATGAAAGTAGGACTGAATGGACTATGCATATCAGTCCTCTTTTGCCGATTTTGCTCCACGTGATGAGCGTATTGCAAATGTTTGCTCGGAATCATGAAAAATGTTGACATATAATGGTAAACCATGCTACATTATGGGCATGAAGCTGAGCGAGTACGCGAAAAAATATGGGATCACATACCGGACAGCCTTCCGCTGGTGGCAGCAGGGCCAGATCAAGGGCTTTCAGAAGCCCTCTGGGACGATCATTGTCACCGAAGGGGAGGAAGAAGTGCCGGTGGCGAAAAAGGTCGTTACGCCTGTAGTCATCTACGCGCGGGTTTCTTCCCCCAAGCAAAAAGACAGCCTGGATCTGCAAGTCAGCAGGCTCGAAGACTACTGTGCGGCAAAGGGTTATCAAGTGGGACGCATCGTCAAGGAGATTGGTTCGGGAGTCAATGAAAGCCGCCGGAAATTCCTGGCTTTGCTCAGTGATCCGAAGATCACGACCATCGTCGTCGAACACCAGGATCGAGCCACGCGCTTTGGGTTTCGCTATCTCGAAGTGCTGCTCAGTCAGCAGCACCGAACCATTGAGGTGGCTAATCTTGCAGAGAACAACCGGGAAGACCTTCTCCAGGACCTTTCCAGTATCGTGTACTCGATGTGTGCGAGGCTTTATGGGCAACGACGAGCGAAACGGAAACAGGCATTCATTGGGCAAATCTTAACGAGTGGGGACGGGGAGGAGGTGGGAGAGCAATGAAGCGCGTCGAACAACACGTTCTTGAAAAAACCCACCCGCATTTTCGAGCGATCGACGAACTGGCCCTGGCCTCGAAAAACCTCTGGAACCTGGCCAATTACCATGTACGACAGTCGTTCATTTTCCAGCACATCTACCAGGATACCACGGCCATCTTCCATCAGCTCAAGCAAACGGACGCATACAAAGCCCTTCCCGCTAAAGTCGCCAATCAGGTGCTCTTGCAACTGCATAGGGCCTGGACCGCCTTTTTTGAAGCGATGGAAGTCTACCGAGCGCATCCTGAGTGCTTTCGGGGGCGGCCCGGACTGCCCAAGTACTTGCACAAAACGCACGGGCGCAATGTGGTGGTCTTTGAACGCGGATGCATCTGGAAAGCGGAACTGCGCGTGCGGGAAATCGCGGTTAGCCAGCTTGGGCGCATCGTCGAAACCAAACAGTCCCCGCAAAGCGTGCAGCAGGTTCGGATCGTGCCCAAAGCCGATCATTATGTGGTGGAGGTTGTCTATCAGGCCGAGGTCCAGCGCGCATGTGACCTCAATGCGGATCTGTTTGTGGCCCTTGATCCGGGGGTCAACGTGCTGGCCGCCCTGACCTCGAATAAGCGAGGCTTCATCCCCCGCCTGGTCTCTGGCGGTCCGCTGAAAGCCGTCAATCAACTGTACAACAAACAGCGAGAGCACGAACAGAAGCAACTTGCCAAAGGCGACACCAAACGATTCACTTCGCGCCGCTTAGATCGGATTACGACGAAGCGTCATAGGCGGATGATGCTTTACCTGCACACCGCAAGCCGTCGGATCATAGAGCTGCTCGTTGAGGAGGGGATCGGGATGCTCATTCTCGGCAAGAATCCTTTCTGGAAGACCCAAGTAGAACTCGGGAAGAAGCACAACCAGCAGTTTGTGCAAATCCCCCATGCAAAGTTTCTGGACCTGCTCACCTACAAGGCAGAGGCGGTTGGCATCCGGGTGATCGTCACCGAGGAGAGCTACACGAGCAAAGCCAGTTTTTTGGACCGTGATGTGCTGCCCACCTACGATCCCGCGCAAGGAGCGGATCAGGAGGAGAAGCCACGCTTCTCAGGCCGTCGAGATGGCCGCTGGTATCGCGTCAAAGGGCGAGCTCCCATCCATTCGGATGTCAATGGCAGCTACAATATCGCCAGAAAAGTATTCCCGACAGCCTTTGGCCGAGGGATAGAGGCCACCGCAGTTCGGCCCAGGCGGCTTGCCGTCTAAACTATAGAGTCATGGCAGATTTGTCATGATTTCTGGATACTGTTTACCGTCTCTCCCTCACTGATACTTGTTTGACTCCCTGACATGGCACCGGTATCTCAGTAGCCCTCATCTTTTCCTGTATCGAAGTGGCTGGAAAAGAGGTCTGCTCGCCAAATTGTTACTACACACTGAGCCAAAAGGACTATGTTGATTGCACTTTTGCCTACCCGTAACTAAAATAAGCCGCATTGCAACTATAGTGGTAGAGACCCACCCCTCAAAGGAGGTTCTCCGCTGCCTGTGGTTAGGAGCAAAGAGGCGCCAGGGCTCACGTGGTGTCCGGGCTGCCGATGGCTTAAGTAATCTCATTGTAAGGACCCTCTTCAGAGAGGTGATATCCATGTTTTCCTGGCGACGAACTACTTGCAGCAGTCCTACTGGTCAGGGAGATCAGGTGCCTACATTTCATCATCTGCTTGTTTGCGCTCGACGAGGTGACTCTGAGGCATTGAGTATACTTTATCGACAGTTCCTCTCCGGGGTCTTTGGTTACATCGCTGCTCGTGTACCCGATCGGACCACGGCAGAAGATCTGACCTCCGAGGTATTTCTGAAGGTGGTTGAGGGCGTCGGCCGGCTGCGGGCAGAGGATGAAGCCAGTTTTGCGGCCTGGCTTTTTCAGATCGCACGCATGACCGTCGCTGGCTATTATCGTCAGCGCGAGAAACAACCAATATTTGTTCCTCTTGTTGAACCAGCTTATCGGGAAGAAGAGAAAGGAAGCGGGGTGTTTCTCGCAGATCATCCCGACTCTGACCCGGTGTGGTCGGCAGAGGTCCGCGACGAGTGGAACGCCGTGGTCAGTGCAATCAATACGCTGACGGAAGACCAGCGCCAGGTACTGATTGGTCGACTCGTTCTTGGATATGATGTGGCAACGGTCGCACAGATGATCGGGAAAAACGCCAATGCCGTCAAAGCGTTGCAATTTCGTGCGCTGCAGAGCTTGCAACGCTTACTGGGCAATCACTCTCTCCCTGAGCGTGCGTTCCGTTTGCATGCAGGTCGCAAGGAGGAAGCACCATGAAGCCACTTCCTGAACGTCTTAACGATCGTCTTGAACGACAAAATGCGCGTTTCTCGAAAGGTGAGGAGTCGCCAGACGGGCTGCTATCACCACCTGCCCAGACTTCACACATCGACCCGGAGGTAGACGAGTTAGTCGACCTCGCCCATCGCTTTCAATCGGCATCTCCCCTGGAGGTAGATCCAGACTTTGCGCGGAAGTTGGAGCAGCGTGTCTTGATGCACAACGTAGCATTGCGTTTGCAGCAGTTTCGGCACCGCCGGTCATTCCCGCGCCTGTGGGGTGCGCACCCCTTCTTTGGGGTGGCGCTCAGTCTCTGTATATTGTTATTCCTTTTGGGAACAGGAGTGCTGGTAGTAGCTGCCCAGGTCTCGAATCCTGATAATCCTCTCTATGCGGTGAAACGCTTGGAGCAACATGTGCAGGTCTCGCTGGACAACTCATCGGAAAATCGGGTTGAAATGGATCTGCAATCTGCCCGGGATCGGCTCAATACACTTGCCCAACTAGTCAACTCAGCTGAGGCTTACAACCAGGCACTTGCAGACCTGGATCAGCAGATCAGGATGGCTTCCAAAGCCATCAATGCCCTCCCTGCTGGAAGACACCATGATCGACTTGTAAGCGAAATCGCTACTCTTGAAGCAGATGTGGGTAGAACATTGTGGCGGCTACTGCCCCAGCTTGCTTTACCAGAACGACTGTTGACGACCAGCGAATTGGGTCACCTTGGCGATAACATACCGCGCCTGAAGAGCGTTGAGATTGCGCTTCCCGCACATCCAAATGGACGGACCGCCATCAGCATTGCCGGTGAGGGTATACAGCCAGGAGCGCAATTGCTGGTGGATGGTCGGTTGGTAATTGTTCAGGGTTCTCTTCAAAACGGCTTGTATGTCTTCATGACGGATTGGGTGGGTAATCGACATCCGCACGGGATCGGCATACTGAACCCTGACGGCACTGCTGCCCAGACTTCTGCAATTACTCTGAAAACTTCAGATGAACATGGGAATGGCAATGGCAACAACAATAGTGGAGGGAATGGGAACGGCAATGGCGGAGGAAAGCCGAGTGGCTCTCCTACTCCTCATCACTAGTATTGTGTCCATGATGGTGTGATGAGTGGAGGAGAGAAAGGGTGTTTTCGCTAATGAGGATCTTGCCCGTTTAGCTACTGACGACTCTGGAGTAGCCCAGTTTCAGTGAGTCAGTAAAGTTGGATATCTATCATCATTACTATTATTCATTAATGGTTGGACCCTATTAGTCCAACCAGGAAGTACACGAAACTTGGCTTGCTTTGTTAGAAGAGCTGTTTTTCCGACGGATCTGTAAAACGAGTATGGTTGATCTCGAAAGATCAAAAGCCCCTTTTATATATCACCTCATCAATACTATAAAGCTTCAAAGATTTCTGTAATCTCATAAAAAATGCACTATTTTTGAATAAAGGATTGGAAGTATCGTTTTGCAGAGAAGAAATGCAAGCATAATTTTTGAGAATCTACAAAACCTTTGGGTTAAAAGATAAGTTCTGTCATTTAACCGATGGTCTTGCAGATTCATAAAACCATGGTTTTGCAGGGAGTTGGCGCTAACTGAGCTTGAAGGAAAAGAAGGCTGATGTTGTTTTTAGGATATCGAGTAGTTAGTCACTCTGATGGAAAAGCAAAGTTTTGCAGAAAAACTTCACTTTAAGTAGAAATGGTTACTGATGAGACTGGAGATTTTTCAGCATTTCGTGGTGCAGATTCAACGAAGCATCAGGAATGCAGCTTCAGAGCTTGAGAAAAATTTCGTAACTATTCAGGTAGGCTAGAAAGCAGGTGAAACAGGATGACCAACCAAGGCCTGTTCCAGAGCGGTCAGCACAGCCATGCCTTGCTT
>Ga0207684_10001610_pt1 | contig 23961 bp, 21 predicted proteins | sample KBSK5501metaG_FD_184342 | JGI IMG/M metagenome (GOLD analysis project Ga0207684, IMG submission 184342) | Corn, switchgrass and miscanthus rhizosphere microbial communities from Kellogg Biological Station, Michigan, USA - KBS K5-50-1 metaG... | ecosystem: Host-associated > Plants > Roots >...
CTCGCCGTTTCGGTATCTCTACCGATGGCGTGATGCACGGTGATAGTTTGGCGCTTACTGCGTATGCTAATGAAGCCGCTGTGATAAATGCGCCTGCTCTGGGCAATTAATTGCTAACCATCACTTGCTAACTGAAAGGCTCGTTAGTCTTTTGACACGGGCCTTGATGTTAGTGACGCGACGAATCGCGCGCTGCGGTTGTTCACGAGACTAAGCCGGTGGCGCGAAGAAACAAAGAACCAGCTTAATCTCGACCTCTAAAGGAGCATCAAAGACATGAAAAAGAATCAAAAGGGCTTCTCGCTTATCGAGCTGCTCATCGTGGTTGCGATCATCGGCATTATCGCCGCCATCGCCATCCCCAATCTTCTCGCTTCCCGACGCGCTGCGAATGAAGGCTCAGCCCAGTCTTCGCTACGCACTATTCACAGTTCCGAGGGTACCTACCAGGCAACTGTCGGTGCCGGCAATTATGGAACTCTCGCTCAGTTAGGGGCCCAGAACCTAGTCGATCCAGTGCTGACGACTGGCGGCAAGAGCGGTTACACCTTCGCAATCACTCCGACGGATTTGGTAGTCGGAGCCAGCCCTGCGACGTTCTTCGCTACCGCAGTTCCCCAGGTTACCTCGGGCGTTGGGCAGACTGGCACTCGCCGTTTCGGTATCTCTACCGATGGCGTGATGCACGGTGATAGTTTGGCGCTTACTGCGTATGCTAATGAAGCCGCTGTGATAAATGCGCCTGCTCTGGGCAATTAATTGCTAACCATCACTTGAAAACCGAATACGCGGGGTGGAGTAGTGGCTTCACCCCGCTTTTTCACTAAACCCCTCGCCCCGGTTTATCTTGAAAGGTCGTAAGAACATGAACCAGAACGAGCAAGAGGGTTTCTCTCTGATTGAACTATTGATTGTCGTCGCGATCATCGGGATCATTGCGTCAATCGCGATTCCCAATCTTCTCGCTTCCCGGCGCGCCGCGAACGAAGGCTCAGCGCAGTCCTCTCTGCGGACGATTCAGAGTTGCCAAGCCACCTATCAAGCCACCACAGGGCGTGGCGATTATGGGACGCTGGCTGTTCTGCGAGGCGATTTTCTGACTGATATGGTGCTTGGTTCCGGCAGTAAGAGCGGCTACAACTTCGCCGCCTCTCCAACGCCTCCCGGCGACCGGCCGGCCCTATTTTACGCGACGGCCGTTCCCACAATTACTTCGGGAATAGGCCAGACCGGTACCCGACGATTCGGTATGTCGGAGGACGGCGTGCTCCATGGAGACAGCGCAGCGCTCACCGCCTATGCCGATGAAGCCGCGGTGAAAGCTGCGCCGCCTGTTGGCAACTGAGCAAACTTTCACTCTGATCATTTTGCGGGTTTGGGAATCGAAGGGTTCCGAACCCGCATTTTTATTGAACATGCCTGCTGACACAACATGTTGGCGCGTGTATATTCAATGCTTATGTTGAGTCGCACCCTTCCGATCGCGCGCAACGCGTTTCGCGAAGCCGTGCGTGATCGGGTCCTTTACAATCTCATTATCTTCGCGCTGCTGCTTATCGCCGGCGCGATTTTTCTGGGTGCGCTTTCCGCGGGCCAGGAAGCCAAGATCATAGTCGATCTCGGATTGAGCTCAATCCTGCTATTCGGGGTTTTCATCGCCATCTTTGTCGGTGTAGGTTTGGTCTACAAAGAGATCGAGCGCCGCACGCTCTACGCGATCCTTTCAAAACCGGTCGGCCGTGGTGAGTTCCTGCTGGGCAAGTATCTCGGGCTCTGCTTGACGCTGTTGGTAAACGTTCTGATCATGGGCGTTGGATTATCGCTGGCGCTGGTCTTCGTCAAGCGTGGATTCGATCCCCTGATAATCCGCATCTGGCCGGCGATCCTTTTGATTTATGTGGAGCTTACGATCCTGACGGGCGTGGCCTTGTTGTTCTCTTCGTTTTCATCACCGGCCCTTTCGGCTCTGCTCACATTCTTCGTTTTCACGATTGGACATTTTAGTGCCGACCTCAAAACCCTGGCTCAGGCAATGGCCAACGCACCGGCGCGTTGGCTTTTTTCGGGCTTGTACTATCTGCTTCCCAACCTGGCCAGCTACAACATCATCACGCCGTCGGCGCATGCGGTTTTGCCTGACGCTCGCCCGGTGATTTTGGCAATTGTCTACGGTTTGATTTATGTCGGCGTGTTACTCGCTGCCACCACCCTTATTTTCCGGCGCCGGAATCTAAAATGAAAAAAGATTACTTGCTCGTCCTGATAATTACCGTTGGACTGTCGGTCGCGGCGTTGGTAACCCGCTGGAGCGACGCGCAACCTCATAATACGACAGCCCAATTCGCGGAAGAGCCACTTTACTTGAACGGCCCGGCGATGAAGCGGCTCACGCTGGCTTTCAATGGGGTGGCGGCCGACTGGTACTGGATTCGCTCGCTGCAGTACGTGGGAAGGAAAATCGTTGCCTTCGAAGATTCACACGATGGCCGCTTCAATCTAAACGATCTCTCGGTGCTCGATCTCCGGGCGCTACCTTCGCTGCTGCGAATGTCGACGACCCTCGATCCGCAGTTTATGGAACCCTACTATTACGGAGCAGTCATCTTGCCGGACATTGATCCAGCGGCAGCCATCTCGCTCTTGCACCAGGGCATCGCCGCCAATCCCAATCAATGGCGGTTATATCAGCATCTTGGCTACATCTACTGGCAACGCCACGAATACGAAAAAGCGAGTGAGGTTTACGCTGCCGGCGCTCAACTGCCCGGGGCTCCCCTCTGGATGATGGCGATCAGCGCGCGGATGAAAGCTGAGGGCGGCTCGCGTGGCGCGGCGCGCGAAATGTACCGCCATTTGGGCGAGGCCTCGAATGACGAAGCCGTGAAGGACATGGTGGCAAAGCAGATCACACGGCTTGATTCACTCGATGAACGCGATTTGATTAGTAAGACGTTGCGCGAATATGCAGCCGCCAGCGGCCGTTGCGCATCGTCGTGGCGAGAAGTAGCGAGTACATTGCGCGCGCGTGGGTTGCGGTCGGATAGTTATGGCGCGCCGCTTGATCCGACCGGCACGCCATATCGTCTGACGAAAAATGGCTGCGAGGTAGATCTCGATGAGAAGTCGGCAGTCCCGAAGAGCTAATAGCCACAGAGGCAGGGAGACATAGAGAGAAAAGAGCAACAATGAAATCAAGCAATGCTACAAGTCTTTTCTTCTTCTCTGACGGTTAGGGCGTTGGCTTTCTTTCTCGGTGACTCTGTGACTCTGTGGCAAACCTTTAATGGCATAAATCATGTCAGCAATTGAAATCGACAACCTGACCAAAGATTACGAAGTTGGCTTCTGGCGCAAGCGCAAGGTGCGCGCGCTCGATGGCCTGTCGCTTGTGGTCGAGCAAGGTCAAATCTTCGGCTTCCTCGGCGCCAACGGCGCGGGCAAGACTACGACGCTGAAACTCCTCATGCGCCTTATCTTTCCCACCGCCGGCACCGCTCAGATTCTCGATCACGACATTTCGGATGTGTCGATGCACGGGCGCATTGGCTATCTTCCTGAGAATCCCTACTTCTATGACTATCTGACCGCGCGGGAGTTCCTTAATTACTGCGGCGAATTATTCGGACAAGACAAGCGTACCCGTAAACGGCGTACCGAAGAACTACTCATGCGCGTCAACCTGGAAAAGAAAAGTTGGGACCGGCAACTGCGAAAGTTCTCGAAAGGCATGCTGCAGCGCGTGGGACTTGCGCAGGCGCTGGTCAACGATCCCGAGGTTGTTTTTCTCGACGAGCCGATGAGCGGCCTCGATCCAGTCGGCCGCCGAGAGGTCCGCGATCTGATCGCGTCGCTGCGCACTGAGGGAAAGACCGTTTTCATGTGTTCGCATATCCTTTCGGACATCGAAGTGCTCTGCGACAGCGTCGCGATTCTGAAGCGCGGGCGTCTGGCCCACGCAGGCTCGCTTGACGAGCTGCGCGCACGCGAAACGAGAGTGATCGAAATAATCGCCACCGGGGCCGATGAGGCGCTGCTGAAACAGCATCTGGAAAACAATGCTACTGTAAACACAACCGCGAGCGGTTTACGGGTTGAAGTCTCAGACGAGAGAGATGTCGACAAAGTAATTGCGGCGCTGCGCCAGGCGAATGGTAAGCTGGTTTCAGTTCAGCCGGTAAGACAGTCTTTGGAAGAATTGTTTCTTGAGTAGCGCAAGTTGTTAAATTGCGTAACGAGTTTGTGTCGGAAGCCCGACCGGCAGGGAGGGCCCGATTCGTAAGATGCCCTCCCTGACGGTCGGGCTTCTGACACTACTTCAACGTAAATCCCACAACTTCCATTTTGATGTTCGCGCGATCGTCGTTGTCGGTGAAGCCTTCGAGCATCACTGACACTTTCATCGTCTTATTCGGTTCCAGCTCTGTCTGGCGCCCGGGGATTACCACAACAGTTCTCTCTTTCACCGGCTTGCGATCGTGATCTACCACGGCGGCTCTCACTTCCAATCCGGTGATCGTTCGGCCGGTGAAGTTGCGCACAGTCGTATGCAACGTCATTACAGTATCACCCAGCGCGCGCTTTGCTTCATCGGCGACAGGATCATCCATCGCGATTAGCTTGATGTATTTCTCCCAATCAGGCGAACCGGGCCGGATCGCTCCTGGCAAAGTAGGTGGCGCGGTCGGCGCTAATGCTCTGCGGAGGAGCAGATAAAAGAAGCCGCCGATCACTACAGCCGCAATCACGGCCACCACAATAATCAGCGTGCGGTGTGATGTATCTTCCGGAATGCTGTGTTCTGCCGGCATAGGGTCTTATGCTGGAAGAGCAGACGTTTCGTCCGCATCCTTTTATTTTTAGACGCTTATCTTACCTCAGATGTTCCAGCCGGCGCGAGGCGGTACTTGTCTAGTATTGGTTCAGTTTCAGATCAAGAACTTCTTTTCGCTGGGAGCGCGGACGTCTCGTCCGCACTGAGCGCGAAGCGCGAATGAACTAATTGCCCCGAATTAATCGAGACACTGAGAAGACTTCGCGCCTCCGGCGCGGTGCGGACGAGACGTCCGCGCTCCCAGCATCAACTCAGCGTTACTCTCAAACTGAACCAGTACCACTTGTCTTTCCGCTTATGCTTTGGACGATGGAATCGGAGCGGTATTCTTAACCTGGCCGGCTCTCATAAGGTGGCAGAACCCAAACTACTGATTCGAGCATCTTCGGGAAGCTGGCCGAGCAGCCTGAGGAGTCTGCAGAGCTACTTGATGCAAATGGTGTTGCAGACGTCGGCTTGCGCAGGTTGTAATACGTCGCACCGCGCACTTGTTTAGCCGTGTCCCGTCTAATTTCGGTGACACATAATGCCGCGACTGGGAGTATTATGACGCGGATGTGACTGATAATTAGTAGTTCGCGCGCATCGCTCTTTTAAAAGACAGACAAACCAGCGCGAGGCTTGTCCCCGTCGTACGACGCGCGGCGTTTGTGATGGCCGAGTGACGCAGACAGATGAATGAAGTCCAAGCCTGGCCGCGCTTCCCGTTCCTATTAACGAAAAACCAGGAGCGCGTTACAATGCAGGGCGCTCGAACACATCGTTGGACGCGAGCGGAATCACGTAGTCTGTTATCGACAACTTGTCCGTGACATGGTTGTCTCCCGCCGCGTCAACTCAGACGTTCGCGCGCATCGCTGTGTCAGAACGGAGAGCAGTAGCGACCCGATCAAGGCTCAACTTGTGTGTATGATCCCATCGCTACCGCTCCGGGTTCTGACACGGAGGCCGCGTTTCTCTTAACGACAAACCAGTAGCGCGTTACAATCAGGGGCGTGATAACAAATCGTTGGACGCGAGCGGTATCAGCGTACTTCTCATCGACAACTTGCTCATAATGCCGTTGTCTCCCGCCGCGTCAACTCAATCGTTGGGTCGCCTACCGCAGAAAGATGATGATTTCGAAGGAGGAAGCTATGAAGAGAATATCTTTGTTATTTCTTTGTCTAATGATGTCAGTGTTCAGCTTCGGTCAAGACAAACCGGCGTCGGTGCCGGCAGTCTCCGAGATCCCACCCGGCCCTTCAATGAAGGAAGCGGAGGCGTGGATCAAACGTGAGTTACGCGCGATGGGATCGGATCACATAATAGTGAAATATAAAAATACTACCTTTGGGGAAAGATACAGGATTGAAAGCGCTGTTATCTCAGAGTGTAATCTCATAATTCGTCAGGTACACCAGATCGAGTCTTTCATGCCTGACGGCACCGTGAGTGTAACTCCTAATCGCATTAACACGAGCACCATTCCGTTGAAGGATATTGATGTCGGAAAATTGGAAGTAAGGGAAAACGCGGTCGGCGCGGGAGAGACAATGAGCAAACCGAGCTACCGCATCGTTGTAGTCGCGCTTCCAGATCGCGGAGATGCGTTTATGTTGGAAAGTGACGCGGCTGGCGGGGGCAAGACCAGGAAGTCGCTTAAAGCGATCGGCGTCCGTGTGCGCGAGCAGAGTTTAGGCAATCAAGCAGTTCCGTTTCTGCGCCGCGCGGCGATTTTGTGTGGCGCGCCATATCAATCTACGCCCGTGTCCGGCACTGCGCTGGAAAAGGTTTTGGGAAGATACAATGAAAAGGAGAAGAGCACGAATTACATCGAACTCCGCGCCGACGGCACCTTTGTGATGAAGCACGACGCAGAGAATGTCAGCGGCAATTATAAGATCGAGGGTGACGTCATTACCCTTGTGACTCCAGTCTCGAAAGACCCATTGAAGGGTCACCTGATTGGTAACACGATAACCAACGACAAAGGGATTGTTGGGTGGGAGAAACCTGTCGAGACTGCGAGCGCGCAGAGCCAAACGTCTAAGCCCGCATCCAAAATGACAAACGAGGATGTCATTCAACTTGTAACAGCGGGACTGTCTGAGCAAGTAATTATTACGTCGGTTCGGCAGGCCTCCAGCAAGGATTTTGATCTCACTCCAGCCGGACTGATTGCGCTAAAAAAGGCAAACGTGCCCGATGCGGTGATTGTCGTTATGCAGGAAAAGAGCGCCCCCGAACAAACGGCCGCAGCGAGTGAGACAAAGATGCCACCAAAGTACGACCCAACTTTAGCTTCGCCAACCGCTTCGCCCGCGTCACAGGGTCCTTGCTCCGGTATCGAGTCAATGGGAATTTTCAAGAATACAGCCATCGACCCGGCGATCGGAGGAGGTGTGGTGGAGTGGCTCGCCAAAATACGGAACAATACCAATGTGACCAAGATTGTCATCTTTGGCTGGATCGATATGTATGGCCAAGAGAGGAAGGCACAAGTGCAAATCCGCGGCGGCGACATTGCGTCTGTCCGGATCGACTTAACACAAGCAAGAGTAATTGCGCCAGTGCGAGACTTGCGGGTGTTGTCGTGTCAATGATCACTTCTCGCCTCTCCGAACGTGACTTATGTACAAATGCGACCCAACAAATCGTTGGACGCGAGCGGAACCAGCGGGCTTTGCATCGACAACTTGTCCGTAACGTAGTTGTTCGCCGCCGCGTCAACTCAGACGTTCGGCAGCTTCGCGATCTTCGCAAAGACTTTGAGAGTTCATCCTCATGGCAACCAAGCATAAGTGGGATTCTTTCGCGAAACGGTGGCTCCGGCAGGCGCAGACCGCCCAACGAAGATATGTTCGGTGGGCAACCATTCATCGAAGGTTATACTGGGCGATTGGGGTGCCAACAATCATGCTAGGCGCAGCGACCGGTACCGCAGTACTTCAAGATTGGGCGAGCCCCCAACATACCTCTTTAAAGCTTGTGGCACAGATCGTAAGTGTCCTTGCGGCTATTTTCATCGCGTATCAAACATTCGCCCAGCATGACAAGAGGGCGGAGGAGTCTCAGACGATCGCGGACCGCTACGAGCGATTCTGTCGCGAATTAGACTTTCGCGCGCAGTTCGCCCCTCAGACGGATTCGGACGCTGAGAAAATTTTTGAGGATCTAAACAGAGCTTATGGGGATCTCCCTGGAATCGGCAGTAGGGTCACATACAAACGCAAGCGAGTTCCGATCCCAACTTTGAGCATTATTTTGGCGGGCGAACATGAGGTCACCGTAAAAACTCGAGAACCCGTATCAGCGATTGACTATGGTCGACTTCTATGGGATTCGACTGAAGACCGCTGGCCAACTCTAGTAGAAGATTAACGGATCGCTCAACTGCTCAGGCGGCTGCCGAAATCGTTGGACGCGAGCGGCGGGGGCGTGTCTCGCATCATGACTGGTCCGGCGATGCTTGATTGAAATCGCGCCGCCGCGTCAACTCAGACGTTCGGCGCTTTACTCAATATGAAGAAGAACTCCAACGAATCGAAAATCATAACCGGCGTAGCCTGGTATCGCCCAGAACAATGGGAACGGCTTCGCGAAGTTGCTGAGGACGTTGATAACCTGGAAGAAACATACGACGCGTGGCTGAAAACAGCGGAACAAATGATTCGCGATGGCATTCCCTCCGACGTGCAGGTCGAAAGGGTTGACATCGACGTCGAAGAAGTCTTGGCTTGGTGCAACGTGCATTCGCTTCCTATGAATGCGGCTTCGCGGTCACGGTTCGTTTCCGAACGGGTTCGCCAGAAATACGAATCGTCCTGAAGCGCGCGCCGAACAAATCGTTGGATCAGGTTGCGCCCCGCTTGGGATCAAAGGGGCGATTCCAAATGCCAGTGATGTGCATATCTTCGAGCACTTGCCGATAGACATCTTCAGTTTCGTCCACCATGCGAGCCAGCAAAAAGCGCTCGCGGACAGCATGTTGAGCGTTCGCGCTGAGGCGCTGGCATTCCCGGGGATCCGATAACAGCTCATCGATCGCGCCGGCCAACGCGTCCACATCTCTGAGCGGAACCAGGCGACCGGTCTGATCAGATTCGATAATTTCGCAGGCGCCCTCGGACATGGTGGCAAGTACGGGAACGCCGGCGGCCATCGCCTCGACAATCGAAAGACCGAACGGCTCAGCCCGGGCCGGCGAAACGAACAGATCGAAGGTGCCGAGCACTTTCTCGACCTCATTCGTCCAACCCAACAGTTTGATGCGTGGGCCGATCTTCAGTTCGCCAATTAGCTTTTCAATCCGCCTCCGATTCTCACCTTTGTACGACTTATCCTCTCCGACAATAACAAAATCAACATCGTCTCGACGCTGACACACAATCGCGGCGGCGCGCAGAAACTCTTTATGACCCTTAATAGGCGCGATGTGTCCGATCATGCCAACCCTAAATCTCGCATTCGGGTCCTTATCAGTCCTCAATTCCCTGGTCCCGGCAAATCGGTCGACGTCGATCCCGTTGTAAACCACGGTAATCTTGTTGCGGTCAAAGATGCGCTGGGCCCGAAGGCTATCGAAGACCGCGCGCGAGACGGCTATTACTCGCGCCACGTTGCGAAGAGTCAGCCGGTGGCTCTTGTGTAATTGAAAGAGGACGTGACGGGTGAGCACGAGCTGCGTGCCGTCGGCGCGGCTGGCAGCCAGCGCCGCCAACGGATAGTCACGGGCCATATGAGCATGAATGATCTCGATGCGCCGCTCTCGCAGGAATCGCCCCAGCTTAAAAACGCTGATGAGGTTCAGGGAATTCCGCATCGGCAGCTCCACAATGTTCTGTTTAGGCAGCGCCGATAGCTCACCGCACAAAGGTGACCGAGGCACAACAAGCGCGTAGACGTCATGACCACGGGTGGCCAGAGCGTTTGCCAAATCAGCCAGATGCTTCTCTCCGCCGCCGAGGTCGCGCGCTGAACATATCTGCACAATTCGCATGGGGGGCGTCTTTCGGACAGAGAATCTATCACAATTAGCCATTGAGGATTACCAAGATTGCGGCCAACAGCCGTCTGATACCTTGAGCTTGGCCGAGCCGGTGTAGTACAAACTTCGACTTGAAACAGGAAAGCTCCATTGCATTTCCTGGCCGATCTCGAATGACTCCAGACGACAAATACGACCTTCAGTGCATTCTGTGCGGCCGGCCTCTGCGCCGAATTGGACAGGATTTCAGCGGCAAGCAGATTTACGAATGTCCGCCGTGCGACTATGCGACCACGCCTGTTTCGGGTGCGGCCGAGACAGCCGTACTTTATGACGATCCGGAATACTTCGATGGCTGGGGCTGTAACCTGGAATTTGATTATGGCCGATTCGAGCCTTCAGTCCATCAACAGGTGCAGGACTATCTTGATTTTGTCGCGGCTCACACGCGCGGATTGTCGCTCCTGGACGTTGGAACCGGCAGTGGGTTACTGCCCCATCTTGCCAGAGAGAAGGGCTACGAAGTCGAGGGCACGGATTTGTCAAAGCACGTCAGTGAAAATGTTCCGGCGAAGGCCGGCTTTCAAATTCATCACGGCACGCTGGAAGAGATCGCGTTCAGCCGACAGTACGACATCATTACGATGCTGCACGTGTTGGAGCACACGAGCAATCCCCTTTCCACTTTGCGCCGGGCCAACGAGCTGCTGAATGACAACGGATACCTGGTCGTGGTCGTGCCTAATTATCAAAGTTTGGATTCGCGGATCAAGGACATCCTTTCGCGCTTTAAGCTCAAGAAGCGACCATATAAACACCTGGCCCTGGGACATCATAACTACGTTTTTTCGATTAAGAGCCTGGAACTGCTTGGGGAAAAGGCGGGACTACGAGTCGTTCATCGAGAGACCAGACAGCCAGCCTGGCGGGCGAGTCGTTGGCATCGGCTTATGGAACGGTATGGAATGGCGACCTGGTGTTGGATTGTATATCGAAAGGCTACTTGATGCTGGGAGCGCGGACGTCCCGTCCGCAGTGAGCGCGAAGCGCGAACAACACAGGTTGACTCAGTGCCGGGGGAAGTCTAAGCGCGCTGTGCACGCTGTGCGGACGGGACGTCCGCGTTCCCAGCAAACTGAAGCCTCCTGGTTTTAGACTGATTTGAGACTCGTAACACAATGAAGCGTCCACGTAATCTTCGGAAGAAGCTCTTGCTCGTTCTGTTCGGGCTGCTGATGGGTCTTTTCATGAGTGAAGTATTCCTGCGGGTGATTGGCTATTCATTTCCTATCTTCTATACGACTGATTATTATCGCGGATTTGCTTTGCGTCCCGGTATAGAAGGTCATTACCAGCGCGAAGGCGGATCGTACGTTCACATCAATAGCGATGGCCTGCGAGACCGCGAACACACAAAGGCCAAGCCGGCCGATACGGTGCGGATTGCGGTGCTCGGAGATTCCTTCGTGGAAGCTATGCATGTGCCGATGGAGGAAACCTTCTGGTCGCTGCTGGAGCGGAAACTTCAGGAGTGCAATGCATTTCCCGGAAAACACGTTGAGGTGATCAACTTTGGCGTTTCCCGCTATGGTACCGCGCAGGAGTTGATGACCTTGCGACAGAAGGCCTGGGACTATTCTCCCGATATCGTGATGCTGGCATTCACAACCTATAACGATATCTATGACAACTCGCGGGCTCTGAGCAAGGCCGAAGAGGTCCCTTACTTTGCCTATCGTAACGGCGAGTTGGTTTACGACGCATCGTTTCGAGATTCGCGCACGTATCGCCGGCGCGATTCAAAACTCAGCAGGTTAGGCAGATGGTTCGACGACCATCTTAGACTCGTACAACTGGTTCATTATGTACAGTTTGTCGCCAAACTTCGACTTGATGATTGGCGTAATCGCAGACGGGCGCAGTCTACTCCGCAGAAACAAACGAATGCGGCTACTCCCAAACGTCCGCTGACAGCAGATGATATCGGAATCGACAACATGATCTATCTCGAGCCGCAGGATGAAAACTGGAAAGAGGCCTGGCGAGTCACTGAAGGATTGATTCTCAAGATGCGGGATGAATCAAATCAAAAAGGAGCGAAGTTCTTTCTGGTTCCCCTCAGCAATGCGATTCAGGTTTATCCAGACCCATTAGTTCGGCAGAGATTTATGAATCATCTTGGCGTCAGTACGGTGTTTTATCCAAACCTGCGTTTGAAAGCTCTGGCAGCCCGCGAAGAGATCGACTTCCTGGACCTGGCTGAGCCGATGCAGGCTTATGCGGATCAGAACAAGGTTTTTCTACACGGATTCAGGAGCGATCAAGGGAATGGTCACTGGAATGCGAACGGACATCGTGTGGCCGCGGAACTGATTGCGCAGCACTTCTGTCAGAGCCGCTAGGCTGAAACCGCGGAGCGCACGAGATTAGTCGTAATGCGGACGACGTCCGTTTCCTCAGGTTGGTTTTGCGGCCGGCTTGGCTCCTGCTGCTGTGCTGAAATCGTAACCAGCAGGCACAAACCTAAGACAGTCGTTGCAGCGTTACGCATTTTCATTTCTTTTTGGACGGCTCTTATTTGAGCAGGTACATCTTTTCTCGGGTCGGGATTGAGGTCTTAAGACGGCTCACTTCACTTCACGATCTCAAAATCGATCCACTGCGTTACCGTGCGGCGTTTCTCGTTCGCCAGGGCATCATTAACGATGATTTGCAGAGCATACTCTCCAGGCCCGAGTTCGGTACCAAGTTGAATAGCGCCGCCGGCCGCCAAACGCTTCAAGTCCGTCTGGTTGGTGGCGTCAAAGGGCACCTCCTTGCCGGCGAAAATCACCTTGCCGTCACGTACCAGCCGCACCTGAGTAGTCAATTGGGGCCGATTGGTAGCTTTGCTCAACTGCGCATTAAAGATCACGTAGCCGAACTGCATAATTAAGCCGGTGCGAAAATGCCGAACCGCCGGACTGGCCTGCGCGTCACCCTCTTCGACGCCTTCGCTTTGCGGCGTGGCGGCATTGGTCTGGGTGTTGGGCGCTGCAGCGCTATTAACGGGCGACTTTACGGGCGCATTGTTTCGCGCATACTCGGCGGCACTCAAACCCCTTACGATAATGCTGGAAAGCGCCAGACGATTCTTCTTGATGTCCGGCACATCAACGAACTGACTCGCTGAGCCGATTCGTTCGCTGTCCTTATCGCGCAGAGCAACGCGTAATTGGTAAGCACCCGGCTTCTTCAGCAGCAGCGTAACGATGTAAACAAAGCCATCGCGCATGACTCGCTTGTAGGTCTCGCCGCGGACGCGCACCGTGTGTGTGCGACTAACCTGATCGACGGGCACGCCGTTGTCGCCGAAGGTTACCGCCAGGATGTCGAAGGCGCCCTTGTGCCACCCATCAGGCTCATCAATGAAAGTCAGATCGCGCGCGTCGATATGCAGCATCGAACGCATTATCGAGCCCACCTTGGCGTCATTGCCAAAGAGTGACGTCAACTGCAGATGAACGCCGGACGATCCAAATGGAGATACGAGCGCGCCAATCATTTTCTGCGCCGGTGTTTGAGGTGGTGTGAGCTCTTCATCGGTCACCCCAAAAAAACCATTGCGCATGCGCACGTTGAACTTGCCGGGTCGAGTGATTTTCAACGAGAGATGGTGAAACTTGCGGCGGCCGGTGCGGTGATCAAAGGTCGATTCATCGGGCCGATAGCCGATCAGGTAATAGCCCTTCTGATCTTCGAGCACCCGTTTGATACCGGCAGCAAGATCGTTCGAGTTCCGAATGGCAAGGCCACCCGTCTGTTGCGCCAGATAGTTTAAGCCGTTCTGAGATTCGAAAAAGTCAGCGCGCCGATTGCTCATCTGCTGTTCAAGTTGCTGGGGACTGAAGCCGGACGTGTCATCAGCGGCCGTCAAGCCAAGGACTTGCAAGCCCCGCGCGTCCATCGTGTAAACGACGACTGAAGCGCGGTTCGCCTGATCGGTTAGCCGGCGCAGGGCTTCCAGGACCCGATCGCTGCGGGTGGGATCGTCGCGATTGAAAATCTTGATACCGTCAGAGACCAGCAGGACCGATTTGCGACCGGGCAGTTCGCGCAAACCGCGCACTACGTAGCTCAGAGCGCCCAAGGTACCCACCGCAAACACGTCTTCGCGAAACTGATCCAAGTCTTCCGCCGCGGTCCCGCTTTCCTGGCCGTCGCGAGAGTTGCCCATGTCATTGCTCTGGACATTTCCAGCAAGCGGAGCAAACGCGCCGATATTTCCCCGGCCGTTGGCGTACCACTTGACGCGCTCGATGGCGGCGTAAAGCTGTCGCTTATCTGAAGTGAATTGCTGCAACGCGCCCATGCCGCCGCTCGTGCGAATGATCGCCACCAGATCGCCGGTCTGCATCTGTTCATCGACAAACTTTTTCAGCGCGCGCCGCACGTAATAGGTGCTCTCAAAAGAGAGACCGAGATCGTCGACGACCACCGCAATGGTGCGGCGAACGTCTTCCAGCTTCAGCCGCGCAGACGGAACCGGCGGAACGTTTTTGTCCGTAGTCGGCGACTTGGCAGCATTATTGCCGGCCGCCGGCGTTTCCGTGACAACGTAAGAAAAGTTGGTAATCTTTTGCGGCTTTCCGTCTTCCGAGATTTGTAACTCTTCGGGTTTCAGGTCGGTAACAACCTTCCCGCTCTTATCTGTGACGACGGCATCAACTTGAACCAGGTTCGTCGTGATGCGCACGACGTCTTCCTCGTCGGGTTTCTGTGGCTGCTGCTGCTTTTGCTGCTTTGTTTGCTGTGCAGATGGTGGTGTTTCAAGAGGCGGTCTGCGGGTCTGCTGGGCAAAGACGCCCGCCGTGAGATGGGTAATTAGGATAACCGCAAGTAGAGGATGCGTTTTCACGGGAGCCTCCAGGGCAATTCCGGGGTTGGCTCAGCTTAGTATGAATCTTCAGTCAAAGCAAAAGACGCCTGACGAGTATGAATAGTCACAAGAATCACGCGGTCCGCCAGGTGTGAAGCAAAAGAAACCCGCGATTCCCAAGGATGGGAACGCGCGGGTTCCTGCTCCGATGAATTTCCAAATAGTTACGGGCCGCTTACGAGAAAAACATCCTAGCCCACCGTCCGACGTGTGAATGCTTCGCGTCGTCGACTTTGGCTCGGTAACGGAATTGGTTCCCGTACTGATCGGTTCGCTTAGACTCCTTGTAGTTTAGCGAGATCGACTCGACTTTAAGCGACGGCAAGGTATGAAGTTCTTCAGGTTCCGAGATGCCGTTGTGGTTGGTGTCTTGCCATAGACGTAGTCTCCAGAAGATCGCATCTCGATTATCAATGACGCCGTCTCCGTTGCCGCCGTTCGAAGGCAAATCGAATTCCGCTAGAGCGAGAAACCCATTCGGATCGGCCGATGCCGGCTGCGGCGTGAAATTGCCGAACAACTCCGCGCGTGTCGCGCAGGGGCCGCTTTGCGCCACAATGTTCCTCTGCGTACTCCAAGCTAGCGATAGGACTACCGAAGCCATTGAACAACCTGTAAGTAAGACAGCGACACTAAACGACAGTATCTGGAAGCTGCGTGACAGCGGGATATCCGTTGGCGAAAATTTTTCGCCATTCACCATTAGGGATCCGTTAAGGATGCTCTCAGACTCTTCAGAAAGGTTACCTCATCTGCATCGCGATACTTATCGGGATTATTCAGGTGATCAAGCGGCATAACCTTACTGGTCGCAAGTTCATATCCTGTGAGAATCGTTAATGTTTCTTCGGTTTCTCCGCTTAGAAAGAGCACATACCGGCCGCCTATGCGGGGCATATTCTGTCGTCCGATTCCGTACCAATGCATGCGCCCCGAAGGAAAGCGGATGCGACCACCTTCTCGGGTTACTGGTATAGAGGAACGCGCCAGCAACTGCTCAGCAAGATGATTTTTCAGTACCTCTTCGACAATGACGGTGAATTCAGAGTACACACCCGATTTGTCGTTGGATAGATACGCGGCGGCAACCGCAATCTGACCTATCAAGACGACCCTACTCTCTCGTACCGGAAAGGCTGGAAGATCAGGATTGACCCGGTGAAGACGAACCGTACTGTCAGCAACGTCCGTTGTAAGAATTGGCCACTGCGATTTGTCGTACTTCTTATTTCTCGCTTGTCGCCTGGCGCGTTTTGCGGGATCAACTGGTAAGCTGGAATCATAGTCAGCAACGGGCCACCGCTCCAAATCAGGGATCTCTCTTCGCTTGTCGGATATGGGATTTGGTGTCTGGAGGCGAAGGCTTGAAGAGGTACCCGTCATCACGGCGATCGCGATTACGATGATTATGATTGCCAGAAGAAGCCGCTTGAAATCCATAAGAGCAACCATAATTAAACTCTCCTTTGGAGAAAATGAGGAGGATTTGTTTGAGGCGATTATAGCCGCTTGGAGGTTCTTGTCAACAGCTCTCTTCACGCCCCGATTGAGATTGTCGACTAGCAATCTTGCTAACGAATGGAAGGTTCACAACATGGATGGGACGGAGTAAGAATTTGCATCTTATTTGTTAGCCAACACCCGTTCATAAAACTCGATGTACTGGGGAATAATCTTATCCGTGTTGTAGCGTGAGATCGCCGAGGTGCGCGCGCGTTTGCCCATTTCGCGGCGTAGCTTCTTATCAGTTAACAGCTTCACGGCGTCTGCGGCCATCTTATCGACATCACCCACCTCACTAAGAAATCCCGCTTCGCCATCGTCGACGACTTCGGGTACGCCGCCCACGCGCGAAGCTATCACGGGAACTTCGCAGGCCATCGCTTCCAGCGCTGCCAGGCCGAACGATTCCTGTTCTGAGGGCAGGAGCAAAATATCCGCGGCGCAGAGGTAATCGACTATCCGCGGTTGTTTGCCGACAAAGACGCATTGATCGTACACGCCCAGGCTGCGTGCATGATGAATGACATTCGTGCGTTCGCTGCCGTCGCCGACCATCACTAGGCGCGCATTGGTTTTGGGAAGCACGCGCGCCAGGATCTCTACGCAGTCAAGTGGCCGCTTCACCGGCCGAAAGTTCGAAACATGCACCATCACGGGGGCGCCGTCGGGTGAAAGGCTGGCGCGCAGGTCGCAGTCGATTTTCGGCTTGTATTCATCCGGACAGACGAAATTCGGAATCACCTGGATGCGATCGAACTGAAATGTTTCGATCGTAGCCTGCTTCAAATAATTCGAAATAGCCGTGACCCCATCCGACTGTTCAAGAGCGTAGCGCGTTATCGGCAAGTACGATCGATCCGCGCCAACCAGCGTGATATCAGTTCCATGCAACGTGGTAATCACAGGCAACCGGCGATGAGACTTGATTGATTCCCGCGCCAGAATTGCGCTGATCGAATGCGGGATGGCGTAGTGAACGTGCAGCAGATCCAGGTTCTCGGTTTCCGCCACGGTTGCCATCTTCGTCGCCAGCGCCAGCGTGTAGGGCTGATGTTCAAACAGCGGATACGACATCATCTCGACTTCATGAAAGCGCACGCGCTCGTTCAATTCAGTCAGCCGGGTGGGCAAAGCCGAAGAGATAAAGTGGACTGTGTGTCCGCGCGCGGCAAGTTCCTTGCCCAACTCGGAACCGACAATGCCGCTGCCGCCGTAGGTTGGATAAACTGTGATGCCGATATTCATCGCATTAGTTCTTTGGTCTTTGATCTTCGGTCTTTGGCCCTTGGTTTCGATCTGGCCTAAATCAAAACATGCTTGAGTCCAAATTACAAAGCCTCGATTCCAAAATAATTGACTACAAAGGCCAAAGATCAAAGACCAAAGATCCGAGCGAAAAAAGAGGAGGCAGCCGACCCTCGCAATCGTCTGCCTCCATCTCAACTTGTCTCGCCTTTGAGAAAAGGGGGGGCAAGTGAGGCCCGCGAGTATATTCCCAGTACCTTTAGGCTGCAAGCATTTTTGCGACGTTGCCGACGAACTTCCTGTGTAATACATCTCCATTCGAGGTTCTCCTGCAAAAGAGTTATAATCCCTGTGAAACTTAACAAAGGATGAGCGGCTTCGTAATAGCTGCTTGCGAAAACAGCAATGCCAAAGATTAGCGACATACAGGAAACTCCAAATCCCAACGCGGTGAAGTTCATTTTGCGTGAGCCGGTTACCAACGGCGTGGCGCTCCAGTTCGATTCACCTGAGAAAGCCCAGGACGATCCGCTGGCGAAGTCGCTATTTGAGGTCGGCAACCTGGTCTCAGTCTTTTACATGGGCAACATGATCACGACCGAAAAGGAAGACTCCGCGGATTGGGACGAATTGCTCCCGGCCCTGGCCGTGCCGATTCGCGCGGCCGACGCAGTCACCGCAGGTTCATCGACTGCCGACGCGGAAGGGGTCGGCGGCGCACTCGCGGCCGTAATGAGTGACGACCCGCGTCTGTTGCGAATCAATGAAATACTCGACGAAAAAGTGCGTCCGGCACTTGCGGGCGATGGTGGTTATCTGGAAATCCTTGAACTCAAAGATCACACGCTGAAGATTCGTTATCAGGGCGCCTGCGGCAGTTGTCCGAGTTCACTGACCGGCACACTCATGGCCATCGAAGGCATGCTCAAGCAGGAAATCGACCCCGACCTGGAAGTGATTGCAGTCTAGCCGCCACCCACCTCTTTTACTTACATTCTGGAACCGCCTGGCGCCGCACGCGTTTCTGAAACCAGTAGAGTTCAACCATTCTCGGAGGTTACGGATGATACGCTTTCCCCTTCCCTGCCTGGCAGCTTTCGGCCTCTCAGTTATTTTTTCCGGCACCACCAGCGCGCAACCTGCCGCAACGGCTCAGCCGAAGGGCTCGAAGGCGCCCGCGCCTGTAAAGGACGCCAAAGGAAACAAGGTGGCGAAGGATCCCGAAGCCGAACGACTCATCCGCGAGCGGCGAGCCCAGGCCCAGTCACTCTTGATCGCCCTGGCCGCCGACGCCGGCAACTACAACGATCAGAAGCTGCGCGCGCGCACACAGGCGCGAATTGCCGATGCGCTTTGGGAAGTCGATCCGGAACGCAGCCGGACGCTATTTCGCAAAGCCTGGGACGCCGCCGAAATTGTCGACCGCGAGGGGCGGCAGCGGATGGATGAAGAAATCAAACAGCAGCAGGCAAAGAGAGGAAGCGTGGTGGTAACCGGTCCGCCAAATATTCGCGGCGAAGTCTTGCGTCTCGCAGCCAAACGCGATCGAGTCCTGGGTGAAGAGTTACTGGCCAAGCTGAAAGTCGATCAGCAGCAACAGGCCACCGAAGCTTCAGACAAAACTCGATCGAATCTGTTCGACACGCCTGAGGCCATCAGTCAGCGGCTGAATCTCGCGCGCCAACTGCTTGATGCGGACGTTGAGCGAAGCATTCAGTTCGCCGACCCCGCTCTGACTACGATCACCAGAGATGGAATAGATTATCTTACGTATCTGCGCGAGAAGGACGCGGCCGCCGCGGATCGTCGTTATCTGTCATTGCTAAGTCGCGCAGTCGGCAATATGCAGTCTGACGCCAACACTGTCTCTATGCTTTCGTCCTACCTTTTCACTCCGCACGTCTTCGTTAATTATAGCGGCAACGGTTCCACGACCTCGCAGACTTCGCGCGGCAGCTCGCCTCCTGAGACCGCACCTGAGTTGCGCGCGGCTTTCTTTCGCACCGCAGCCGATATCTTGCAGCGACCCCTGGCGCCACCGGGACAGGATCAGACCACTTCGGGTATCGAGGGAAAATACATGGTCATGAAGCGGCTGATGCCGCTGTTCGAGCAGTTAGCTCCCAGAGAGATTACGGAGTCCGTGCGGGCGCAGATGGAAGCGCTCACTCCGCTGGTTCCCGAAAGCGCGCGTCAGCGGGACGACGAAACTTTGCGCGAAGGAATACGCCCCCAGCAAAAGAGTGAGGATCGCGAACAGGCGCTGCTGGATCGGATCGAGCATGCCAAGACATCCGAAGAGCGCGACGCGCTGTATCTTCAGGTGGCCAGGTTGAGGGCTGAAAACGGAGATTTGCGGGCGCGCGACTTTATCGACAAGATTGATGACAGCGACCTGCGCAAGAACGCTCGCGCTTACATAGACGTCTCGCTAACGATGCGTGCCGTCGATAAAAAAGATGCTGAAGCGGTTCTGGAACTCGTGCGCACCGGCGAGCTGACGCATCTGCAGAAAGCCTGGGCCCTAAGCCAGGTGGCGAAACTATTAGTCAAGAATGACCACGAAAAATCCCTGAGTGTAATCGACGATGCTCTGGCAGAGGCTCGCCGCATCGAGGGGTCGGATCCAGATCGCCCACGGGCGCTAATGGCCGTGGCCAACGCATTGTTCGTCAGCGATCGCGACAAGACCTGGGACGCGGTGTATGACGCGGCAAAGGCGGCTAACTCCGCGGAAGGATTTACCGGAGAGGATGGAGTGCTCAGGATTAGCTTACTGACAAAATCGATGAGTTCGGTGCGGAGCTCGACGGTGGCGGACTTTGATGTCTCGGGTGTCTTCCGCGAACTCGCTCGGGCTGATTACAATCGCACGGTTGAATTAGCGCGCGGCTTTGAGCGCGAGGCCCCGCGAGCAAGCGCGGTGATCGCGATTGCGCGGGCAGTGCTGGAAGAAAAGCAGAAGTAAAATGTTAGTTGTTAATGGTCAGTGCAAAGTAGTTCGTGGTTGACCGGTTGTGACTACTGACAACTGACCACGAACAACTGACGGATCTATTACGAATAGATATTCATCGGGCGCGTTAGCAAGGAGATCGGATCTTCTACATTCAAGGCCTCGCGCACATAGAACGCCTCGCCGGCCGCCACTCCAATTAACGAACCGTAGTAACGCATGCGCCATTCCATCTGTTGAAGAAACGACGGGTCGCTGATCCGGGTCGCGGGCTCCTTTGATTCGGCACTGTAGAACTGGGAGGCGTGGGCACGTATCGCTTTCATTTTTCCCTCGGCAAACTCGGACACGTCAACGATAAAGGACGGCACAATTAGTCTTGAATAGACCGCATGGGCGATTGCCGGCATTTTGATCGCGTCCAAACTGGCGGCTTCGTCATACCGGCGCATCGTGGCCAAGCGGGCGGCTTCGCGCACAACGCGGGCAGTGACTGCGTGATCCGGATGCGGGTCGTCCCAATGTGAAGTGCAGACAACTTTCGGGCGGCACTGTCTCAAAACCCGGACCATCGCCGTTCGCGTTTCATCGTTAAGGGTAAGATGGCCGTCGGGCTGTTCCAGATTCAGCCGCTCATCTAATCCCAAAATCCCGGCTGCGTCCAACGATTCTTTCGCTCGAATCTCAGGCGTGCCGCGCGTGCCCATCCCGCCGCGCGTCATATCGAGCACGCCAGTGCGATAACCAAGCGACTTCAGCTTGAGCAGCGTTCCGGCCATCGTCAACTCAGCATCGTCGGGATGCGAGAAGACCGCCAGCACATCCAGTTGCGTTTCCGCGGTCATCGCTCTCCTGCTTACTGCTTACTGCCTCACTGCTTACTGCTCATTGGTCTTATCTCAATCGTACCGTCTCCGACCGTAAACGTCAGAGTCGCGCCGCCGCTACCGGCGCGCGCCTCCATCGAGCGCGGAGTTATGCTGGTTGGCTCTCTGGGTTCGAGGCCCGCGTAAATAGTCTTGATCTCGCCGGCGCGCATCACCTGGGCGTCGATATAAGCGTTGAAGCCCGGAAGCAACTCCACGCTTAAATTGCCCGCTGCCAGTTTTATGTCCGCTCCCAGACCGTGCCAGCCGCGGGCCGGAATAACGACTTTAACCGCGCCGCTCTGAACTGTCGCCGATACTGAGCCGCCGGTTAGCGTTAAATCGGCGACGCTCTGGAGGGCATTGAGCCGAATCGCCCCCTCAACTCCCGAGAGCTTTATCGGACCGTTGCCGGCGTCAATTTCCAGGTCCGCTATCGCCGGTACTTTGATGCGAAAATCGATCTTCCAGGGCAAGCCGAGCAGCGACTTGGGGAAGTCCTTCGCCACTCGCTTCATTAATTTCTTGTCATGCGTGCCAGTGGTCAGGATGCGCACATGATTGGCGTCTTCATCAACGGTAAAGTTATTGACCGCGAGCAGTTGATCCAAATCCCGGGCGCTGTCGGCCTCCAATTCGATCTCCGCGGTCACGTCAACTTCGTTGCGTTGCCAACCTTCGATGGTGATCGACCCCGCGGGCGCGGCAGACAGCGTTAAGGTTCCGCCGTAGACGAGCTTGCGGCCTTCGTGCCGCAAACTGCTGCGCTTCATTGTCGGCACGGACACCTGGGTGGTCTTTTTGTCTTTTTGCGCCGTGGCCGGTGGAGCGAAGAGAAGGGTCGAAATGACTGGCAAGGCGAGAAGCGAAAAAAGATTTGCGCTCGTCGGTCTTTTCACTAAGGCGATTGTGCGGGAGAACGAAAGAGTTGTCTAGCGCCGAAGGAAGTTGATGTTGCCCTGATAGTTGGTGACGGTAACTGAAGCGCGGCCATCGCCGACGTCGCCTGTAATCTTACGGCCGTCGCCCAACAGTCTCATTCCCTTGTGCCAGAACTGCCCCATCGAAATCTTCTCCGCCGGCGCGGTGGCCACCAGACGGAACCCGCAATTCGCCGGGATGCGCAGCGTAATTACTCCACGGCCTGACTTGAATTCGTAAGTTCCGCCCGAGGCGAACTCGCCATCGAAGTAAATGTCGCCAATTGTGTTTGAGGCAAAAACACGGGCCGCGTTGATGCCGCTCAATTCGATGTTGCCTTCGGTGGAAATGTGCGCGCGTACCAAATCGCCCTGAATGTTGCTGACGGTGATCTGGCCGCGGCGGGTCTCAAGGTCGACTGAAGATCGGGCCGGCACCTGGACCTTGAAGTTTATGTCTCCAACATCGTTGCGGCCGCGATTGTCGCTGACGACGTCAATCACCAAACCTACGTCAGTCTGCCGCGGATTGAAACGCGCCGTTGGAGCTTCCATGGTCGCGGTGATCTTAATCTCTTCACGGGCCCAGGTCTCGACCGTGATCGTGCCGGAGAGGTTCTTCAATTCCAACCGCACAGTCTTGCCGGCCGGAAAGTGCCGCGAAACCTTCTGTTGAGCCGAGGCCCCGGCAGGCACACCCAGAGTGAGGAGGAAAGCAAGAATCGCTGAAGTTCTCATTCGGTAAGCTTTGGCGAGCGGGTGAATGTTCATCGTAGTCGGAGTCAAATCCAGGCGCTGCGCCTACTCAATTATAAGTCGGCAAACTCTTTCAATAGCTCAACCTTGTCGTTCAGGGCCGCGTTCAGAATTTCCTCGGAGACTTCGTCATGCGGATTCTGTGTCAGACGACTCATTGAATCGTTAACGGCGGCATCGATTACGCTCATATTGCGATCGAAGGTCTCGCGCATTTGCGGGTTCCAGCGCGCTTTGTTTAGTTCAACTCTCTGATTCCAGTACGCGACGACCTGCTGTTGCTGGCGAAAGCGATCCTGCACCGAAGAGCCATTTAACGCAAGCGGAGCCCCGGAGGTCTGGACGCCTGAACCAGCTCCCGAGAAACTGAAGCGGCGCAAGCCAACGGTTGTGACCACTGAAACCACGATAATGATCGCGGTAACGGCTGCTGCCAGTTGTGGGAATGACAATTCCCAGCTTCGGTTCATCAGGCGAAACCACCAACCCGCGCCCGGCGGAATTGATGCCGGCGATGGCGCAGACAGCTCGCTCTCGATCGTGTTGCTAATGCGTAGCCAAAGGGCTCGCTCGTTTGGCACCGGATCGTACTCGCCGCGATGTTCGCGACAAAAACCCACAATAGCTTCAAGGTCGTTGCGCGCTTCGGCGCAATCCCCGCAAACGCTGAGGTGCGTTTCGATGCTGTCTTGATCTGTCTGAGGGAGCGAACCGTCAACGAAATCGCTGAGTAAATCCTGATACTTCTCGCAGTTCATTGTTACAACCTCTGGTGCGCCGCGCGCTGACAAACAAGCTTCGGACTGCGCGACTCTCGCGGTTCCAAAGCAATAAAGGGGAGACTGCGTTTGGTGATGCAGCGGGCGAATTTGGCCCCTCTGCTATGTCAAACTGGCCCTTTTTCCGGCCCGGCCCAAAAATCGGGCACGGTTCTTGGTTGCTAGTGCGGCTTATTCTGTTGCCTGAGTAGACCCCGTAATTTCATCCGGGCCTTATG
>Ga0207684_10001611_pt1 | contig 23952 bp, 22 predicted proteins | sample KBSK5501metaG_FD_184342 | JGI IMG/M metagenome (GOLD analysis project Ga0207684, IMG submission 184342) | Corn, switchgrass and miscanthus rhizosphere microbial communities from Kellogg Biological Station, Michigan, USA - KBS K5-50-1 metaG... | ecosystem: Host-associated > Plants > Roots >...
CAAGGTCCTCCGCTACGTCCCCGAGCGGGACGAAGAGCCGCACTGGGAGACCTACTTCGTGTCATGGGAGCCGCTCGACCGGGTCTTGGATGCGCTACATCAGATCAAGTGGAAGCAGGACGGATCGCTGACGTTCAGGCGGTCTTGTGCGCACGGGATCTGCGGGTCGGACGCGATGCTGATCAACGGTGTGAACCGGCTCGCGTGCAAGGTTCTGATCAAGGACCTGAAGCAGCCGATCCGCATCGAGCCGATCCGGGGGTTGAAGGTCGAGAAGGACCTGATCGTCGACATGGAACCGTTCTTCGCGCAGTACAAGAAGGTGCTGCCGTTCCTGATCAACGACGAGCCGGCACCCGAACGCGAGCGGCTGCAGTCGCCTGAGGAGCGCGCGCGCTTCGACGACACGACGAAGTGCATCCTGTGCGCGGCGTGCACGACGTCGTGCCCGGTCTACTGGAACGACGGTGACTACCACGGTCCTGCGGCCATCGTGAACGCGCACCGGTTCATCTTCGATTCGCGCGACCACGGTACGGACGAGCGGCTTGAGATCCTGGCGAGCGCGGACGGCGCGTTCAAGTGCCGCACGACATTCAACTGCACGGATGCGTGCCCGCGCGGTATCCATGTGACGCGCGCGATCCAGGAAGTGAAGCAAGCGATCCTGTTCGAGAAGATCTAGCCCCCGAAGAAGGCGCGCGCGTTGGCGCGCATGACCTCAACGAGCTGAGCCGGAGCTTTCGCCGGGGAGCCCGCGTCGAAGGGGGGCTGTGGGTCGTACTCGATGCCGAGCTGGATGGCCTTCGCCATCTCCTCGCCGGCGATCTCCGCGGCGAGCAGCAGGCCGAGGTCGATCCCTGCCGAGACTCCAGCCGCCGTGATGACGTTGCCGTCGCGAACGATGCGCTCGGCAACCGGCGTCGCGCCGAGCCGTTCAAGCGCCTCGTAGGCAAGCCAGTGCGTGGTCGCCCGCTTCCCTCCTAGCAGCCCCGCGTCTCCCAGCAAGAGCGCGCCCGTACAGACCGAGGTGATCAGCGCTGCGCTCTCCGCGGTCGTTCGCAGATACGCGCGGAGAGTCTCGTTCCCCATCTCGGCCAGCTGCCCAGGCCCGCCCGGAACGAGGAGCACATCGAGAGCCGGTGCGTTCCCGAACGTGAACTCCGGTACAACCGCGACCGGCCCCTGCTCGGCGGGAACGGGATCGCTCGACTCGGCGATAACAATGGCGCGGTGGCCGGGCAGTCGAGACAGAACCTCGTATGGCCCGATGAAATCCAGCGCCGTGAAGCGCGGATAAAGGACGAACCCGATCGTGCTCACGCGCGCATCGTACGCCCGGCCGAGAACTGCCGGCGGGGCATTTCAGCCGAGGCGCGGGAGGAAGCCAACCTTGTCGTACACGGTCGCGAGCGTCTTCGACGCGACGGCTTGCGTCTTCTCTGCTCCGATCTCCAGGATGCGCGCGACTTCGCCGGGATCCGACGAGAACTTCCGGTAGCGTTCCTGGATCGGCAGGACGTACGCGACGAGCGCATCTGCAAGATCCTTCTTCAGATCCCCGTAACCCTTGCCCTCGTAATCAGACTCCAGCTGTTTGATCGTCCTGCCGCTTGCAACGGAGTAGATCGACAGCAGGTTCGTGATCGCCGGCTTGTCCTCGCGTGCAACGATCTCGCGACCGGAGTCGGTCACGGCCGTCTTGATCTTCTTGCGGATCACATCGGGTGGATCCAACAAGTCGATCGTCCCCTGCGGAGAGTCCTCCGATTTCGACATCTTCGCTTCTGGGTTCTGCAGGTCCATGATGCGCGCGCCGACCTTCGGGATCGCAGCTTGCGGGACGACGAACGTCTCCCCGTACCTGCCGTTGAAGCGCTGCGCGATGTCGCGTGTCAGTTCGAGGTGCTGGCGCTGGTCGTCTCCCACCGGAACGCGATCGGCTTGGTAGAGCAGGATGTCGGCGGCCATCAATACGGGGTATGCGAAGAATCCCTCCGATAGGGAGCCCTCCCCTTTGGCCGACTTGTCCTTGAACTGCGTCATGCGCCGCAGCTCGCCCAACGTCGTGAGGCAGCCGAGCACCCATGCCAGCTCGGCATGCTCGTGAACGTGCGACTGAACGAATAGCGTCGAGCGGCCCGGGTCCACACCGACGGCAAGGTAGATGGCGGCGAGTGCGAGGGAAGCTTTCCTCAGTTCGGCCGGGTCCTGTGGAATCGTGATCGCATGCAGGTCGACGATGCAAAAGATGCAATCGTGCTCGTCCTGGTCGGTCACGAAATGCCGGAACGCACCGATGTAGTTGCCGAGATGAACGTCCCCGGTCGGCTTTACGCCCGAGAAAACCCGCGCCATGTGCCTCCTTGAGGCGAACGATAGCAATCAGCGGCGTTTATCGCAGCGAATCGAGAGACCGGTCTGGTAAGCACAGAGCAGATCGCTAGTACCGGATGAGCCCCAAACCCTCGATGGACACGGGCGTACCCGAGGAAACCACTTTGATCGTCACCGTCGTCGGACCCACAAGCGTCTTCGACGCACGAACAAGGGTCACGTGCTTCGTTGCCGTGGAGGTCCAGTTCAATGAGAACGTGCCGTAGTACGTCGAACCCACGTACACGGCAACAGATCCGCAGCCTTTGCAAACGGTGACGACTAAACCGAGGGCGCGGAACGAAACATGAGATAAGGACAGGGTGGCGTATCTCCTCGTCGTGTACGAATACGTCCCCAGGTAGCGCGTCGAGGACTTCAGGCGCGACCATCCTGCGCTCGCTGCGAGCGCGGTGTCGTTAACGGCGGGCGCGGTGCAGCGTTGGATACTCCAACCGGAAAGGTTGGACTCCCGATCAAAAGCGCGAACCTGGAAACAGTAGGACGAGCCAGGCGAGCCCGTGAAGGTCGCGCTCGAGGCGATCGTGTTGTTCTTCCAAGTCGTCCAAGCGCCGAATGCACCGTTGTAATTCGCACGCCTATACCTGACGTAGTAGCCCTTTACTCCGGTGCCGGCATCGGTTGCCTTCCATCCGACCGTGAAGCTCGTGGATGTCTTGAAGATCTGTGAAGCAGTCGGGGTCGTGATTGCGACGCCGGTGGGGGCGGTGTAGTCGGCGGCGTATTGAAGTGCGCGCACTGCGTTCAACCGGCCCCCTGAGTATGTCTTTCCGATGAAGGCAGACTTTCGATCGACCGATCCGAGGATCGCGTTTTTTACATGTGCGACCGTCGAAGCGGGCTGGTAAGCCCAGATGAGCGCGGCCACCCCTGAAACGAACGGCGTTGCCATCGAGGTCCCGCTCATGTAGACCCAGGTGCCCACTACGTTCGTCGTTCCCCAGTCCGCGGTGCCGCCCGTCGTCCAGCCCGTCAACGTGCTGCCGAAGGTGTCCGGACCGTAGATGGTCGACCCTCCACAAGCCACTGAGACGTCGTCGACATACACACCGTCGTTTGTACCGCTGCCATCCGATACGAGGTGGAAGCGCACATTGAACGGTGACCCATCCGCACTCACGGGCGCAGTCCTGGATGTGAAGGTTCCGCTCGTCGTTGCGCCCCACGAGTTACCGAACGTATCGACAGCGCCCCATGAATCAGGCGTGCTCGACGCCGCGGTCTCGGCCGTGAGCACATCGTTCGGCCCGAGACGCGCGCGCAGCTCGTACGCAAGAACGCAGTCGGTGGCTCCCCCGGGATCGATCGTCGACGACGATTGGGCCCATGTATCGGCGTTGTTCGCGTAAGCGCCGTTGGGGCTGTCCGCGATTGAGTAGCCGCTCCCTCCGTATCCGGCGACATCCGGGACGTACGTACTGGCGATGTTCTCGCCCGGCGCAGCGAGGTCGACGGCCGCCGACCCGTAATTCGAGAAGCTTGCGAGATCGTCCTTCTGATCGGAGGCTGCGACACAGATCAGGTTCGCGAGCGTGTAGTTGCAGGGATAGGTCGGAGTGAAGTCATTGTTCGAGGCGCTGTTGCCGGCAGCGACCACGAATAGTGTGTTCGGATGGCCGGCGATCGCCTGCTCGAGAACAGGGTCGGGATCAGATCCTCCAAGGCTTGCGTTTACGACTTTCGCACCGTGCGTCGCTGCATACGAGAACGCTTGAGCGATTCCATATGTGTCCCCGGAGCCGGAATCGTCGAGCGCGCGCAAAGGCAGGATCTTGACGTGAGGTGAGACGCCCGTCACGCCGTAGCCGTCGTTCCCAGCCGCGCCGATGATCCCCGCGACATGCGAGCCGTGACCCAAGACATCGTGGGTGTCACCGGTCGTGCGGTCTCCGACAAAGTTGTATCCGGCCACGACGTTAGGCTTGAGGTCGGGATGCGTCGCGGCAACCCCAGAGTCGACGACACCGACGATCACCGACGCGCTGCCCGTCGTCGTGTCCCACGCCGACGTAGCCGAGATGTCGGCGGCTGCCGTTCCCGTGATGCTGCCCCAATCACCGTTGATCGTTTGTCCCGTGTTCCGCAACCCCCACTGAAGAGGGAACAGACTGTCGGTTGGTATGGCAAGACTGTGATAGACGTGGTTCGCGGTTACCTCGGCCACTGAAGGATCGCCACCCAGACGAGCGATCGCTTGTTCCGTCGTCTCGTTCGCCTGGAGGTGAACCAGTTTCCACCCATCCACGGCCTGCGCGCCCAGGGAGCTCGCGCCGATGTCGGCTGCGCGCACGGGCGACCGGCCCTTCTTGAACCGGACGAGAACCTCACCCGGAACGGTACGAGGCCCGTTCGATCGGGACAGCCAGACGGAGCGAAGAACATCGCGAGCGGCGACCGGCCTGCCGGCAGCCGCGGGCGTCACGATTCCGGCCACAAGGCAGCCGACGATGGCGGCGGCAAAGGCTGGCTTCGTGGGCGCGCGCAAGGACGACCTCCAAAAGGGGCTTCGTCTTGAATATCGGCGCGAAACGACCCGAAGATGAGCGAACCGGCTAGGACGCCGGCGGGTCTATCCGCCCAGCATGGAGAGGTCGGCGCACTTCGCCCGAACGGCCTCCCCCGCCGCGCGCAGGGCGGAGAGCTCGGTGTCGGTGAGCGGCAGCTCGACGATCTCCTTGACCCCGCCCCGGCCGAGTCGCGCAGAGACGCCGAGATACACCCCATCGATCCCGTACTGGCCGGTCACCCATGCACAGACCGGCATCAACTCTCCGGTGTCGGCGGCAACAGCCTTCACCATCGCGGCCGCGGCGCTGGACGGCGCGTAATAGGCGCTGCCCGTCTTGAGCAGAGCCACGATCTCGGCCCCGCCGTCCCGCGTCCGCTGCACGAGCCCCTCGATCGTCGCGTCGTCTGCGACTTCCGTGAGCGGCTTCCCGGCAACCTTCGCCAGCGACGGGACCGGCACCATCGTCTCCCCGTGCGAACCGAGCGTGATCGCATCGACCTGCAACGGCGACACGCCGAGCTCTTCCGCCAGGAAGTGCTTGAAGCGCGCGGTGTCGAGCATGCCTGCCTGGCCGATGACACGCTCGTGCGGGAATCCGGAGACTTCCCTGAAGAGATAGGTCATCTCGTCGAGCGGGTTGGAGACGACGATGACGACGGCCTCGGGAGACGTCGCGCAGAACTTCTTCGCGACGTCGGTGATGATCTTGGCGTTGACCTCCAAGAGGTCCAATCGGCTCATGCCCGGCTTGCGGGGCAGGCCTGCCGTCACGACACAGATGTCCGAGCCGGCCGTCTCGGCATAGGTGTTCGTGCCGACGACGCGCGTCTCGAAGCCTTCGATCGGACGCGCTTGCATCATGTCCAGCGCGAGCCCCTGCGGGAGCCCCTCAACGATGTCGGTCATGACCACCTCGTCGGCAAGGCCCGACTCGGCGATCCGCTGGACCGTCGTCGATCCGTACTTTCCCGCCCCAACGACCGTTACTTTCATCGCGCGCTCTCCATCTTCTCGATCACGGCGTCTGCGACTTGAGAGGTACCCACGGCCGTGGGATCGTCACGCCGCTCCTTGAGGTCGTACGTGACGCTCTTGCCCTCTTTGATGACGTCAGCGAGTGCGCTCTCGAGACGATCGGCAGCTTGTGTTTCACCAAGGTGTCGCAGCATCAGCATGCCCGAGAACATCATCGCCATCGGGTTTACCTTGTTCTGTCCCTTGTACTTGGGTGCGCTCCCGTGGGTCGCTTCGAACACGGCGCAGTCCTTGCCGATGTTCGCGCCCGGCGCAACACCAAGGCCGCCGATAAGACCGGCACACAAGTCGCTCACGATGTCCCCATACAGGTTCGGCAGACACAACACGTCGTACTCCGACGGCCGCTTCACCAGCTGCATGCAAAGGTTGTCGACGAGCCGGTCCTCGAACTCGATATCCGCGTAGTCCTTGGCGACACGCTCGGCGGTGTGAAGGAAGAGTCCATCCGAGAACTTCATGATGTTGGACTTCGTCACCGCGGTGACCTTCTTGCGCTTGTATTCGCGCGCGTGATCGAACGCGAAACGCACGATGCGTTCCGTTCCCGTGATCGAGATGGGCTTGATCGAGATGCCGCTGTCCGGCCGGATCTGCTTCTTTTGCATGCCGTTCAGGAAGTCGATCACTTTCTTCGCGTCCGGCGTCCCTTCCTCGTACTCGATCCCCGCGTAGAGGTCTTCCGTGTTCTCTCGGACGATGGTGACGTCTGTACCCGGGAAAGCGCCGGGGATCCCCGGGTAGAACTTGCACGGCCGCAAGCACGCATACAGGTCCAGCTCCGCGCGCAACGCGACGTTGACACTTCGGAAACCGGTACCGATCGGCGTCGTGATCGGCCCCTTGATCGCGACCTTGTTCTTTCGGATCGACTCCAGAACCTGCTCGGGCAGCGGCGTCCCGTACTTGTCCATAACGTCCGCGCCGGCTTCCTGATAGTCCCAATCGAACTCGACGCCGGTTCCTTCGAGCACCCTTCGGGTGGCCTCCGAAAGCTCGGGGCCGACGCCGTCACCGGGGATGAACGTAACTCGATAAGCCATGTCAGATGCTCCTTCCTTGGAGGCGCATCTTCGCACGCCGCTCGCTTCCTGCTCAAAGCGCGCGACCACGCGTTTGGGGGAATCGGCCGGGCGTCCGTTCGGTTGTGCTGGGTAAGATGATTGCGGCGGTCAAAAGCCGCCACCCAAGGCACCGGAGGGAGCCTTATGCCAGGTAAAGGACTCGAGGACGTCATCGCCGCACAGACGTCGATCTCGGACATCGACGGCAAGATGGGACGCCTCTTCTACGTTGGATACGACATCCACGACCTCGCACCGCACGCCACGTTCGAAGAGATCATCTACCTCTTGCACAACCTCAAGTTGCCGGACGCAGCAGAGCTGGACGAGCTGAACGATCAGCTGGTCGCCGAGCGGGAGATCTCCCCGTTCATCGAAGACCTCATGCCGACGATGGCGTCGCAGACGTCGCCCATGTCGATGCTGCGAACGGTCGTCAGCGCGATGAGCGCCTACGACCCCGACGGCTGGGATCAATCCGAACGGGCCAACTACCGAAAGGCGCTGCGCCTGGTCGCGCGCTTCCCAACCGTCGTCGCGGCCTACGACCGGCTTCGGAACGAGCTCGAGCCGATCCGCCCCAACGAGAAGCTTTCGCACGCGGCCAATTTCCTCTACATGCTGAAAGGCATCGAGCCGAGCGAAGAGGACGCGCGCACCCTGGACGTCTGCCTCGTCCTCCATGCCGACCATACGATGAATGCGTCCACGTTCACCGCGCGCGTCGTCGCCTCGACGCTTGCCGACATCCATTCCGCGACGACGGCAGCGATCGCTTCGCTCAAAGGCCCGCTGCACGGTGGCGCGAACGAGGCGGTCATGAAGATGCTGCTCGAGATCAAGGACGTTTCGCGCGCGGAGGAGTTCATCAAGCAGAAGCTCGCGCGGCAACAGAAGATCATGGGCTTCGGGCATCGGGTCTACAAGACGGAGGATCCGCGCGCGACGCACCTGCGACAGCTCTCCAAGCAGCTCGGCGAGCAGATCGGAGACACGCGCTGGTACGAGATATCGAAGAGGATCGAAGAGGTCGTGATGGCAGAGAAGCATCTCTACCCGAACGTCGACTTCTACGCCGCGAGCGTGTATTACGCGCTCGGTATCCCGGTCGATCTCTTCACGCCGGTTTTCGCCGCGTCGCGCGTGGCGGGCTGGACTGCACACATCCGCGAGCAGTACGCCGACAACCGCATCATCCGGCCCGAGAGTGAGTACATCGGCCCGCGCGGCCGCCATTGGGTCCCCATCGAGGAGCGTGCGTAGCACATGAAGGTCTCAGAGATCATGACGAAGGCAACGGTGACCGACGCTGCGCAGGACACGCTTGCCGAAGCAGCCGCGCGCATGTGGAACGCGCAGACGGGATCGCTCCTGGTGATGGAAGGCGAGCACCTTCTGGGCATCCTGACCGAGCGAGATGTGCTGCGCGCGATCGCGCACGGCATGGACCCGCTTCAGGTTCCAGTCAAAGACTTGATGCGGACCGACGTGATAACCGTTGGGCCGCAGACGACGCTGAAGGAAGCGGCAAAGCTGATGGCGACGAAGTGGATCAGGCACTTGCCGGTGATGGAAGGGTCGAAGGTCGTTGGGATCCTGTCACAACGAGACCTAACCGGCGTTCTTGCCGAAGCGCTGCACGAGCCCGAGGCGTTGCACCAGCTGGTTGAGGCGAGTGCACTGGTACGCGAGAAGCGCCTGCGGCGGATCGAAGCCGGCGACCTGGACTAACGCGCGCGAGCCGTTCTTGGCGTCGATCTGCACCCTATGCGTCGCAGACGGCACCGAGAATCAGGTCGAGCCTGCTAAGCCCCCGGTGGGACCGAGTAGAACTCCAGCTGGATGTTGTCCGGGTCCCTGAACGTCAGCACCGATCCATACGGGACTTCCTTGACCTCGGAGTGCTGGACCTCTACCTCGTCGAGGTGCTTCTCCCACTCCTCGACTTCGGCTTTGTTCTCGCAGCGGAAGGCCACGTGATCGAGGCCAACCCGGAACTCGCTGAAGCGATCCCCTTTCGCCGTCGCGCCGTGCCCCTGCAAGCCGATGAAGAATCCGTCGGGCGTAAGCAATCCGATCACGAGGTGACCCGGCTCGTCGGTCATCGGAACCTGAACACCGCCGAACACCTTCTCGTACCACTTGATGCTTTCCCTCGGATCGTTGACCGTCAGAGCGAGATGAGACGTTCCCTGCATCTTCGGCATCGTTTCCCCCTAGGCTCCCGCCGCGCGCGCGACGTTGTCCATCAGCATCGCGACCGTCATCGGTCCGACGCCACCCGGTACCGGTGTGATCGCCGACGCGATCTCGCTGACCGGTCCAAAGTCCACGTCGCCGACGAGCTTCCCGTCCGGGCCCTTGTTCGTTCCCACGTCGATCACGACGACGCCCGGCTTCACCATGTCGGCGGTCAGCGCCTTCGCGTGCCCCGCCGCCACGACGACGATGTCGGCCTCGCGCGTGAACTGCCCAACGTCCTTCGTCCCGGTGTGACACAGCGTCACCGTCGCGTTGAGTCCGCGGCCTTTCGTCGATAGAAGCACCGACAAAGGCCGCCCGACGAGATTCGACCTGCCGATCACAACCACGTGACGACCTTCGACCTCCACCTCGCCCCGATGCAGAAGCTCGAGCACGCCTGCAGGCGTTGCCGGAACGAAGCGCGCGCGCCCCATCATGAGCAGCCCTTGGTTCTCAGGGTGCAGACCGTCGACGTCCTTCAGTGGGGACGTTGCTTTCTGCAGCTCGAAGATGTCGATCGTCGACTCCGGCGGGAGCGGTGACTGCACGATGATCCCATGCACGCTGGGGTCGGCGTTCAGCTGCTCGATCAAAGCCAGCGCTTCGTCGAGCGAGGCGTTCGCCGGCAGGAACTTGTCGAACGCCACCATCCCCAGCTCGGCCGCGGCTTTGTATTTCATCCCGACGTACATCTTCGAGGCCGGATCCTCGCCGATCAGCACGTCGACGAACCCCGGCGTGACGCCGGCGCGCGCAACACGCTCCGCCACCTCTTTGCGGACCTGGGCCGCGATCGCCTTGCCGTCGATGATGCGCGCGCTCATGAGATCAGCCGTGACGGAAGTGTCGCGTACCGGTGAAGACCATCGCGATACCGAACTCGTTCGCGGCAGCGATGACGTCGTCGTCTCTGACCGAGCCGCCCGGCTGGATAACGGCGACCGCACCCGCCGCGGCGCCCGCATCGAGGCCGTCCCTGAAGGGGAAGAACGCGTCCGACGCCATGACCGATCCTTTCGCCCGGTCACCCGCCTTGCGCGCGGCGATGTCGGCCGCGTCGACGCGGCTGACTTGGCCTGCGCCGATCCCCACCGTTGCTCCCTCGCGCGCAAGAACGATCGCGTTCGAGCGGACATGCTTGCAGACGCGCCATGCGAAAAGAAGGTCGCGCCACTGATCTTCGGTGGGCTTGGCCTTCGTCACCACCTTCATCTGGTCACGAGACTCTTTCAAGGTGTCCGCGTCTTGGACCAGGAAACCGCCCGAGGTCGCGCGGAAACTCAGCCGTGATTCCGGAGTGCCGTCGAGAAGCAGCAACCGCAGATTCTTCTTCGCGCCGAGGATCTCGAGCGCGGCGTCCTCGTAACCGGGGGCCACGACGCATTCCGTGAAGATGTCGGTCATGGTCTTCGCTACCGCCGCGGTCAGCGGCCGGTTGAGCGCCACCACGCCCCCGAACGCCGACACCCGGTCGGTGTCGAGAGCGTGCTCATACGCGACCGCGATCGTGTCTCCGATCGCCAAGCCACACGGGATCGCGTGCTTGACGATCACGCAAGCGGGCTCATCGAAGTCATGAGCTGCCCCTAACGCGGCGTCGAGGTCGTACCAGTTGTTGAACGAAAGCTCTTTCCCTTGGAGCTGCTTCGCGCGCGCGAGCGTGCTTTCCGGCGCGTCCTGCTCGATGTAGAGCGCGCCGCGCTGGTGCGGGTTCTCGCCGTAGCGCAAAAGATCACCGGCGCGCTCGAGCGCGATCGCGATCCGCGGCGGGAACTCCTTCTCGCGGTGCATCCACGCGGCGATTGCGGCGTCGTAGGACGCGATAAGGCCGAACGCTTCTGCGGCGAGCGATCGGCGCGTCTCTGCCGTCAGACCGCCCTGCGAACCGACCTCGCTCAACACCTCGCTGTATCGAGACGGGTTAACGACGACGCCGACGCCCGTGTGGTTCTTCGCGGCCGCGCGCACCAACGTTGGTCCACCGATATCGATCTGCTCGATGATCTCGTGCCAGTCCTTGCCCGAGGCAACGGCTTGACGGAACGGATAGAGATTGCAGACCACCAGGTCGATCGGGTCGATACCGGCCTCCGCCAGCTCTTCCATGTGATCAGGGTTCTCGCGGTTCGCGAGGATCCCCGCGTGGATCCTAGGGTGCAGCGTCTTTACGCGCCCATCCAGCATCTCGGGGAATCCGGTGAAACCGGCAACCGATGTGGTCGCCACGCCGTGCTCGCCGAGGAACTGCGCCGTCGAGTCCGTCGCGATGATGCGCGCGCCACGCTTCGCAAGGCCCGCGCAGAGCTCGACCAAGCCGGTGCGGTCGGAAACCGAAACGAGGACGTTCTTGATGGGCACGAGGTCGGGCATGCTCAAACCCTATCCGGGCGCCGGAAGGATGTGAACCCGACTGCCTTCGATCTTGAGCCGCCCGTCGGCAAAGAGCCGGATCGCCTCCGGGTAGAGACGCTGCTCGACCTTTTTGATCCGTTCGTGCAGCGTCTCTTCGGTGTCGTCGGGGAGAACCTCGACCGCCTCTTGGAAGATGATCGGGCCGGCGTCCACGTCGGGCGTCGCGAAGTGGATCGTCGTGCCGGTGACCTTTACGCCGGCGGCCAACGCGTCGCGCACGCCGTGTGCGCCGGGGAACGACGGGAGAAGCGCGGGGTGTGAGTTCATCGCCGGGACGCCCAGGATGTCGAAGAAGTTGGCCGTGAGGATCTTCATGAAGCCGGCCTCCACAGCCAAGCCGATGTCGTGCGATCGCAGCGCGCGCGCGATGTTCTCGGACGCGATCTCGCGCGGCTCGCCCTTCGGGAACTCGACGACGACGCTTTGAACCCCCGCTGCTTCGCAGCGGTCCAACGCGAGAACGCCCGGCCGGTCCGAGGTGACGACGACCACCTCATACGACGAGTCTTGCCCGTCGAGGATCGCCTGCAACAAAGAGCCGGTCCCGGAAACGAGCACGCCGACACGAAGCTTGGCCATGAGGAGAAGCCTACCGTGCCGCGCGCGTCAGCTCAGCGACTTCACCGCGAGCTCGGCCGTCTCGGTCGGGTTCGTCCCGACGCGGATGCCGAACGACTCGAAGGTCTCCTTCTTGGCCTTCGCCGTTCCCTTCGAGCCACTCACGATCGCCCCGGCGTGTCCCATGCGCTTGCCCTCGGGCGCCGTGAAGCCGGCGATGTACGCGGTGACCGGTTTCGTCACGTGCTCGGCGATGTAGGCGGCGGCCTTCTCTTCCTCGTCGCCGCCGATCTCGCCGATCAGCACGATCGCCTCGGTCTCCGGGTCGGCCTGGAAGCGCGCGAGCATATCGATGAAGTTCGACCCGACGATCGGGTCTCCGCCGATGCCAACGCACGTCGACTGGCCGACGCCGCCGGTGAACATCTCGTACATCACCTGATAGGTGAGCGTCCCCGATCGCGAGATCAGCCCGATCGGTCCCGGCCCGGTGATCTCGCCGGGGATGATCCCCATGTTCGCCTTGCCCGGTGAGATGAGCCCGGGACAGTTCGGCCCGATCAGTGCCGCACCCTTCGCGCGCACGTACGGATATACCTCGGCCATGTCGCGCGCCGGGATCCCTTCGGTGATGCAGACCACCAACGAGCAGCCTGCATCGACCGCCTCGACGATGGAATCCGCGGCGAATCGAGCCGGCACGAAGATCAGCGAGGCGTTCGCGCCCTCTCTCTGCACCGCTTCCATGACCGTGTCGTAGACGGGAACCGTGTCATCGACCGCGCGCTGCCCACCTTTGCCGGGTGTAACGCCCGCGACGACCGCCGTTCCGTAGGCGATGTTGCGCCGCGTGTGGAAGGTCCCTTCCGACCCAGTGATGCCCGAGACGACGACGCGCGTGTCCTTGTCCAGCAGAACGCTCACGACGCCCTCCGCTTCTTCGCAAGCTCGACCGCTTTGGCTGCAGCCTCGAGCATCGTGGCGGCCGGAACGATCTTCGGGTGTGACGCCCTCTGCAAGATCGCGCGCCCCTCTTCGGCGTTGGTGCCGTCCAAACGCACCACGATCGGAACCTTCACGTCGCCGAGCTTGTCGATCGCCGCGAGGATGCCCTTCGCGACTTCGTCCCCGCGCGTGATCCCGCCGAAGATGTTCACCATCAAGCTCTTCACCTTGCGGTCGGAGAGGATCACGCCGATCGCATTCGCCATGACTTCGGCGTTCGCTCCGCCGCCGATGTCCAAGAAGTTCGCCGGCTTCCCGCCGGCCTCAGCAACGACGTCCAGCGTCGACATCGTCAGTCCGGCGCCGTTCCCGATCACACCGACGTACCCGTCCAGCGCGACGAAGTTCCCCAAGCCGAGATCCTTCGCCATGCGCTCTTGCTTCGGCAGATCGCGGTTGTCGACGAGCTTGCCGAACTCCGGATGCCGGTAGAGCGCGTTCTCGTCCAACGACACCTTCGCGTCCAGCGCGATCGCGTCCCCGGCACTCGTCATCACTAACGGATTGACCTCGACCAGCGCCGCGTCGGCCCCGACGAAACACCGATACAACTTTTCGAGCAGCCCGCCGACGGCCTTCTGATGCTCGCGCGGGATCTTGCCGAACGTCGTCATCTCGTTCACGTGGAACTGCTTTAGTCCCACTAACGGATCGATGTGCACCTTGGCCAAGTAGTCGGGCTCTTCCGCCGCGACCTGCTCGATGTCCATGCCACCTTTCGCGCTGCACATGCCAAGGTAGGCCTTCGCGCCGCGATCGAGCATGAACGACGCGTAGTACTCGGCCGCGATGTCGCCGGCGCGCTCGATCAGAACCTGGCGGACCTTGTGCCCTTTGATGTCCATCCCGATGATCTGCTTCGCAACCTCGGCGGTCTCCTCCGGCGTCTTCGCCAGCTTCACGCCGCCGGCCTTGCCGCGCCCGCCGACCTTCACCTGCGCCTTGACGACGACTGTGCCGCCCAGCTTCTCGGCGATCTGTTGCGCTTTCGCCGGGCTGCTCGCCGGCTTTCCTTCTGGGACCGAGATCCCGAACTCACGGAAAACCTGCTTGCCTTGGTACTCGGTTAGATCCATCTAGGCAGCGCTCCCAACGGCGTTCCTCAGCCAGTCGACGATCTCGGTGGTCGGCGCGCCGGGGGTAAAGACCTCGGCGATCCCAAGGGTTTTCAGCGACGCGATGTCGTCCTTCGGGATGATGCCTCCGCCGAAAACGATCACGTCGGTGGCGCCGCGCGCGCGCAGCAGGTCGAGGACCTTCGGGAACAGCGTCATGTGCGCGCCCGAGTGGATCGACAGCCCGACCGCATCGGCGTCTTCCTGGATGACCGTCTCGACGATCTGCTCTGGCGTTTGGTGGAGGCCCGTGTAGATGACCTCCATGCCGGCATCTCGCAGCGCGCGCGCAACGACCTTGGCACCGCGGTCGTGCCCGTCCAATCCGGGCTTGGCGACGACGACGCGGATCTTCCCTGCAGGCAAAACGCCTCCGTTTGTCGAGGGGTCTCGGTGGGCGTGATGATACGGGCCGCCTGTAAACGGTCGCAAAGCAGGAGTTATGGCACCCACGAGCGCGCGCGATTGGCTGGACCTCGTCCTGGATCCTGGCTGGACGTTGCTCTTCGAAGACGTCATCTCCGGCGATCCGTTGAATTTCCCCGGATATGCCGAGCAGCTGCGCGCGGCGCGCGAAAAGACGGGCTGCACGGAAGCTGTGCTTGTGGCTGATGGGCTGATCGAAGGATCGAGACGGATCGTCATCTCGTTCGAGTTCGGGTTCTTAGGCGGCTCGATGGGCGTTGCGGCCGGGGAGCGGATCTGCCGGGCGTTCGAGCGCGCGGCCGAAGAACAGATCCCGGTTGTCGCGCTCACCGCGAGCGGAGGCGCGCGGATGCAGGAGGGGATGCTCGCGCTCTCGCAGATGCCGGCGACGTTGGTCGCCCGCCAGAAACTTGCAGCGCGCCGCATGCCGTTCGTCTGTTTCCTGCGGAACCCGACCACAGGTGGCATGTACGCATCATTCGCGTCAGCCGCTGATCTCTTGTGGGCGGAGCCCGGCGCAACGATCGGCTTCGCCGGCCCTCGCGTCGCAGAGACTGTGACGGGAGAACCGCTCCCGCCCGACGCTCACACGGCTGAGTCCGCTTTCGTTGCCTGTCTCGTCGACGCCCTCGTCGAGCCACGCGATCTCCGTGCGCGCCTGATCGTAGCCCTCACCGACAGCGGGGACCAGACGCAATCCGACACACCTTCGATGCCGACGGAGCCTCGACCGTCGAACGTTGATACCTGGACGCGCGTTCAGCTTGCTCGGCACGACAAGAGACCGACGGGCTCGGATCTCGTCGAGATCTTCGAGCCATTGCGTCGAGGCGGCTGCGACCAAACCGTCGTCACCGGCCTTGCTCGTTTCGGGCTCCGGCCTGCGGTCGTCATCGCCCAGAATCGACATGCAACGCACGGGCGCACCACACCGGGGGGGTACGAGCGAGTCCGCCGAGCCATCGCTTTCGCGGACCGATTCGGAGCACCCATCGTTACCCTGATCGACACCCCCGGCGCGGATCCCTCGAATGAATCGGAACGCGACGGAATCGCCGGCGAGATTTCCGCGACTTTCCTTCGCCTGCTAGCCGCACGAGGGCCAACGATCGCCATCGTCGTGGGTGAGGGCGGATCGGGCGGAGCACTCGCCCTCGCTGCCTGCGACAAGCTCCTCATGTTGGAGAACTCCATCTTCTCGGTCATCGGACCCGAGGCCGCCGCCGCGATCCTTCGGCGTAGCGACATTCCGTCGATCGCGGGTGATCTCAAATTGACTGCACACGACTTGCTGAAGCTGGGGATCGCCGACCGCGTGCTCCCCGAACCTCAGAACGGAGCGCACCTTGATCGCGAAGCCACCCGGATAATCGTCAACAACGCGATCCAGGCCGCCCTCGAGACTCTCGGAACAGCTCCATCGAAACGCCGTTTCGAACGCTGGCGCGTGCACCGATGAACACGCCGCCGCCACGAAAGAAAAAACGCGTGCATCCCGCCCGCAAGATCGTCCCGCGGGGACAGATGGGGATCCAATGGGTCGTTGGGTCTGTCGTGATAGCCGGAATGATATTGGTGCTCGGAATCATCTTTTTGCTTACCCGGAGCCGTTAGGTGCGGCCGGTCGAAGAAAATTCGGTAGTTTTTTCACTGCTTTGAGGCTCAGCCACTTTCCGCGGTTACAATCGCGCGCGGAGACGTTCCCTTCCCTGGACCGGCGGCCTCCAGACCAGGGGCGCCGGTTGGAATCTCGTCCCAGTTTGGGTATGGGGGGTTCTAACTGATGAAGGACGCGATCGAGGAACATACGGCTTGAGCGCGCGCACGAAGATCCGCGCGCTCGGTACCGACGTCAACTCGGTGCGCAGAGTTGTGCAGCGCGCGATGACGCGACCTCGGACGTACCCCGGGTTCGCCAAAGAGATCTTGATGACGTCGTTGAATGTCGCGCTCTACCCTGCAGGCCTGATCTCGGATGCGTTGAAGGTGGAGGACGCGGTCCGCCTCGGTGACAGGTACACGTCGCAGGTCCCGCTGCAGTACCTCGACCCGTCCGCCGCGTCCACGCCCATCATCCTGCTGCACGGCTACTTCCATAACCGCAGCGCGTTCGTCATCATGCGCCGCTCGCTGAAGAAGTTCGGGTTCCGGTCGGTGGACACGATGAACTACAACGTGATCGGCCACGACGTCCAGGAGCTCGCCAACCAGCTGGCCATGCACGTCGACGAGATCCTCGAGCAAACGGGGTCGACGCATGTTCACTTGATCGGGCATTCGCTCGGCGGCCTGGTCGCGCGCTACTACATCCAGAAGCTGGGCGGCCACGAGAAGGTGCACACGTGCATCACGCTCGGGACGCCGCACCGCGGCACGCACGCGGCATGGGTCGGGCGCGGGAAGACCGCGCGCCAGCTCCGCCCGGGTTCGTTGCTCCTTCGGCAGATCGCGCGTTCGGCGCGCGCGATGCCGGTGCGCTTCATCTCGTTCTACTCCAACCTCGACTCGCTGGTGCTGCCCGCGTCCAACGCCAAGATCACCGAGCCATCGTTGCGCGCGCGCAACATCTTCGTGAAGGACCTCGGCCATCTCAGCTTGCTCATCTCCCGGCCGCTGATCCGCTCGATCGCGGAGATCCTCGCGAGCCCGGACTCGATGCCTGAAGTCGATTCGCGTCCGTCACGCAATGGCCGCAACGGCGCCCGCACGCTGACCGGCGCCTAGCGCTACCGCGGTATCTGTAAGACCCACCCCGGTCGTATGAGATTGGGATCGGTGAACCGCTGGCCGGTTCGCATCGGCTTCCCTCGGTTTAACCGCCAGATCTCGCGCCAGCGCAAGGGATCATGAAGCGCCCGTCCCGCGATCGCCCAAAGCGTGTCTCCGCGGTGGACCTTGATCGTTGGAACCGCAGCGACTACCGGACGTGAGGCCGGCGCGCGCGCGTGCAGCGTGACGCCTTGGACCGACGGGCTGCTCGGACGGATCGATGGACGCACCGCACGCGACACAGAAGGAAGCAGAGCTGCGATGACCAGCAGCAGAGCTGCGGTCGCGACCACCGCTCCCCGCGGCACCACCCAGCGGCGCTGCGTAAGCGCCGGGATCGGGACCGGGGGCTTCGGAGGCGTCGGCGAGGCGAACGTGATGTCGGACGGCTCCGTTTCGGACAGGGCGAGCAGCGAGTCGACCGGCGTCATCTCTGGATCGAAGACCGGCGGCTGAGGGGCGCGCGCCTGGGGCGTTGCGAGCAGCAGGCGGACGACCGAGCGAGGCAGCTTGGCCGGCGACGAGGCCTTCGCCCTCACGACCTCGTCCGTCGAGAGCAGGTGCTTCGCAGCAAGGGCCAGGTCGCGGCGAACATCGGTTGGGCCACCCAACGCGCGCGCGACCGACTGCACCGCAGACGAGATGATCTGCTCGGCTTCGTGAGGACTGACTCTGGCGACGTCCGCGATATCCGCCACATTGAGTGACGTCATCGCGTCGAGGATCAGCAGCGCGCGCTGACGATGACGGAGCCAAGACAGCGCCGAGACGGCGCGCATCCACCGTGGCTCGGAGATGATCTCACCCGGGCGTATTCGCGCGGCTCGGTCACGCAGCGCGCGGTACACGAGGCGGAAAGCCGCCGCGTCGCGCTTGGACGTATCGACGCGGCCGCCCTCGGCCATGCGAGACGCTTCGGCGTCGGCAGACCGAACCAAAGCGTCGACGTCTGGCGCTAACGGGTCGAGAGGACGACACAACAACGCCGCCGCGAAAAGATGAAGGATCCCTGGAGCCGTGTGGCCCCGGTTTTGGATCCCAGGAATGTTGTGGAGCGCTTCGCCGCTCATGGTCTCCCTCCGTCGGGAGATCGTCGGGCTACTGTCGCTCCGCTTCGCTATTCCCCTGGCTTACGCCCCCTGGAACGGTTCGACTGTAGAACCAAGAGTTAACAAGTCAAGCACGTGGGATCATTAGCCCCAAAAGGGGACGCCACAGAGAGTGGCAGACTATGTCTTCTTCAGGGGGGCGTAGGCGAGCAAAAGGCGCTTCTGACCCTCCTCGGCGAAGTGAACCGTCACCTCCGCGTTGCCCCCCACACCGGAGATGGCAACGACCACGCCTCGGCCGAACCGCTCGTGGAAGACCTCCTCGCCGACGCTCACGGTGATCGCCGGCCCCGGCCCCGCCTTCCCCGTCACCACCTCGGTCTCGTCGCTCTCGGCCTCTTCTCGGGCGACGACGACTAGGTGCTCGGGGATCTCGTGGAGGAACCGCGACGGCGGGTTGTAGTTGGTCCCACCCCACAGCGACCGGCTCCAGGCGTGAGTGAGGAACAGGCGATCCTTCGCGCGCGTGATGCCTACATAAGCCAGACGCCGCTCCTCTTCGAGCTGCCCCGGGTCGGTCATCGACCGCATGTGTGGGAAGACCCCCTCCTCCATGCCGGTCATGAAGACGACCGGGAACTCCAGGCCTTTCGCGATGTGGAGCGTCATCATCGTGACCGCGCCCTCGTCGTCGACGATCTCGTCGGCGTCGCTCACCAAAGCGATCTGTTCGAGGAATCCGCGGACCCCGCCCTCGGGGTTGTCGCTCGCATAGGCACCTGCGACCCCGACGAGCTCTTGGAGGTTCTCCACCCGACCCTGCGCCTCGACCGATTTCTCGGCCTCCAGCTCCGCGATGTAGGCCGACGAGTCGAGCGCGCGCTGCAACACGTCGGCAGGCGATGCGTTCGCGTCCGCCATCTCACGAAGGACCCGCATGATCGAGCCGAACTCGCCGACGGCGCTGCGCGCGCGCTGCGCCAGGTCGGTCTCGTCGACACGATCGACCGCGTCGATCATCGAGATCCCTTCCCCGTTCGCGAACTGCTCGAGGTCTGCGACCGTCCGATCGCCGATCCCACGCTTCGGCGTATTGATCACGCGCTTCAACGAGACCTCGTCCGATGGGTTGACGCTCAGCCGCAGATACGCCAGCGCGTCCTTGATCTCCCTGCGGTCGTAGAACTTCAGCGAGCCGACGACGCGGTACGGAACCCCGTAACGCGTGAACACTTCTTCGATCGCTCGTGACTGTGCATTGGTCCGGTAGAAGACCGCGATGTCCCCGTACTTGCGCTCGTCGTCCTCGCGCAGCTGCTCGATCGCGCGCGCAACGTACATCGCTTCATCCTGCTCGTTGTCGGCGTGGAACCGCGTGATCGGAACGCCCGGTCCTTGGTCCGACCAGAGGTTCTTCGGCTTGCGCATCATGTTGCGGTCGATGACCGCGTTCGCCGCGTCGAGGATCGTCTGTGTCGACCGGTAGTTCTGCTCGAGCACGATCACGCTCGCGTCGGCGAACTCGTCCTCGAAGCGCAAGACGTTGCGGAAGTCCGCGCCGCGGAACGCGTAGACACTCTGGTCGGCGTCACCGACGACGCAGATGTTCCGATCCCTTTGCGCGAGCAGCTTGGCGAGCTCGAACTGCGCCGCGTTCGTGTCCTGGAACTCGTCGATCATCACATGCTGGAAACGGTCCTGATACGACGAGAGCACGTCGGGGAACAGCCGGAAGAGGTGGACGACGTTCAGGATGATGTCGTCGAAGTCCATCGCTTGCGCTTGGCGCAGCCGAGCCTGGTACGAGTGGTAGACCTCGGCAACCTGCTTGTCGAAGAAGTTGTCTGCGCGCGCGGCGAAGCTTTCTTCATCGATCATCTCGTCCTTCGCCCGCCCGATCGCGGCCTTGATCGACCGTGGCGTGAACCGCTTCGCGTCGATATCGAGGTCGCGCATGCAGTACGAGATCAGCCGCTCAGAGTCCGAGTCGTCGTAGATCGTGAAGCTGGACTTGTAGCCCAGCCGCACGCCTTCCCGGCGGAGGATCCGAACGCACGCGGCGTGGAACGTCATCACCCACATCGATCTGCCGAGCCGCTCGCCGAGGAGCTGCCCGACGCGGTCCCGCATCTCGCCGGAGGCCTTGTTGGTGAACGTGATCGCCAGGATCGAGAACGGCGACACCCTGCGCGCGCGGATCAGGTACGCGATTCGGTGGGTCAGGACCCGCGTCTTCCCCGATCCGGCGCCGGCCACGATAAGGAGCGGCCCGTCCACGTGGACGACGGCCTGGCGCTGGGCGGGATTGAGCCCGCGGAGCAGCTGCTCTTCGAAGGTATCGGCGGGGGGAAGATCCGGCGCGTCGATCAGTGGGTCCGTCACCGACCCATTATCTCAGTCGCCCGAGACGCCCGTAAGGCCGTCACCCTGGACCCTGTCCACGGGTCGGACCCCATGGCAGAGTGATGTGGGCGAACCGGGGGCGGCATGGCCAAGACTGAGTCGGAGGGCGGCGTCGCAGGCACGCTCGAGCAGCTTGCCACCCTCACGCCCGACACGCGCGACCGCTACATGGACTTCCTCCGAGCAGCCAGCATCGTCGCCGTCGTGTTCGGCCACTGGCTGATCAGCGTCATCTCGTGGCACGGCGGCGTGATAACCACGACGAGCGCGATCGGTGTCACGCGCGGCCTGTGGGTGGCGACGTGGGTGTTCCAGGTGATGCCGATCTTCTTCTTCGTCGGCGGGTTCTCCAACGTCGTGGCGTACGACTCGAACCGCAAGCGCGGCGGATCGGACTGGGACTTCGTGCGCGCGCGCTTGCAGCGGCTGCTCCGACCGTCGGCCGTGCTGCTGGGCATCTGGGTCGTCATCCAGGTCGTGCTGCACTTGACGAACACCGGGCTCCCGACCGGGCCGAAGCTGTGGGGCAACACACACCTGCTGCGAGGCGTCTACCCGCCGGGCGCCACGCTGCCGTTCGGACCTCTGTGGTTCCTCGGTGTGTACATGGTCGTCGTGTCGATCAGCCCGTTGACGATCCGGCTTCACCGGCGCTTCGGGTGGGGGGTCCCGATCTTCTTCGCTCTCGCTGCGATCGCCACCGACGTGATCGGGTTCGGCTTCAACCTTCATTTCGTTCGCTACGCCAACATCATCTTCGTTTTGCTTTTCCCGCATCAGCTGGGCCACCTCTACGCCGACGGGTCGCTGCTTCGCCTTTCGGTGCGCGCGCGCTGGACGATGGTCATCGGCGGCCTCGGCACGCTGGTGCTGCTGACGAACCCATGGTTCTTCGAGTGGATCGGCGGTGCGAGCCGATTCAAATGGTTCCCAGGAATCGGGTACTACCCGCGGAGCCTCCTTGGAACGGACGTCGAGACGATCTCGAACGCGTATCCGCCGACGCTCTGTTACTTGGCTGTTGGCGTCTGGCAGATCGGCGCAGTGCTGCTGCTACGCGAGCGCGCGCAAGCGTGGCTGAAACAGGCGCGCGCGTGGATGGTGACGATCTTCGTCAACACCATCGTCATGACGTTGTTCCTGTGGCACATGACTGCCTTCCTGATCGCAATACTCATCCTCTGGCCGCTAGGCCTCGGACGTGGACACAGCGACGCGCGTTGGTGGCTCGAGCGCATCGTCTGGATCGGCGTGCCCGCCATCATCCTTGCCGGCCTTGTAGCGATCTTCGGCCGTTTCGAGCGGCCCGCCAGACGTTAGGCCGTCTTTCACACCAGTGTTCGTCAATGTGACATGAGCTAAAGCGCCCGCCGGCGTATCCTGGCTCCGTGGGAACCAAGTGGCAGCGACAACGTGACCAGCGACGGGCGATGCCAGACCTTCCTGCTCGCCTGGAACCAGGCGGCCTTGCTTATGGCGAGGGGTCGCCTGGACCTCCTGCCGAATACCTTCATAAAGACCCTCCCTTGAGCAGGCGAGGGCGAGTTGTCTTCTGGGTGATCCTTGCATTAACCATCGCTGGCGGAGTGGTGCTTATCGTTCTCTCGCGCTGACCAGGAGTCAGTTGTGAGACTAGTTCGCGACTCGGGACGTCCCGCCATGCCAGTGTTCGCAAATGTCACATGAGCCAACGTCACCCTCAAAGAGGCTGGCGTGATACCTCGATACGGATTTGGGCTCGCCGAGGGTCGTGCACGACCTGCTGACGTCGGGCCTCGGCAAGGAACTCGTCCGTGAAATGCACGACTGAGATGCCGCCGAACCACCCCTTGCCCTCGAACATCATCACGATCCGACGTTGTTCGTCATCCGGCTGCTTCAATTGCGACCCAGTTAGATCGGCCTCACGAACGATTCGGTAGCCAGCGGCGGCAAGGCCAGATCGCAGACGTCCCACGTAATCATCGACGGGCTCATCACTGTTCCATGTTCCGTGGAAACGGTCAGCCGAACCGCCCGCGCTCTGCAGGTACCCAAGAGTTGGGAAGGGAATGTCATCGGGGAATCCAAGCGACAAGCCGCGCTCGTCATAACGGCTAAGAACGTGCTCGGGCACGCCCTCGTTGCGAGATTCCTCATGCGTTTCATCATCCGGCCAGCCAATAGTTGCTGTCCCAACCCCACACTCCTGCAGCCGGCGCATCACGGCCTCAAGAACACTGGGCATCAGCTCAACGGCATCCATGTCGAACCAGATCATCGGACCGCCGGGAAGCATCTCGACGTCAGACACAAACGAGAGTGCCCCTTCGGAGGGTTCGTCGGGATTGGGCAAGTCCCATAGATCACGAGAAACAAGCTCTAAGGCTCGCCGAGCGGCAGCGACATCATCAGCGTCTTGAATCTGAATACGACAGGCATCCGCTGCCTCACGCATGTAGTCAAGCATCCCCGCGAGAACGTGGATCGTCATGGGTCCAGATTCTCGCCGCTGTCACGGAGAGTTACAACGAATCGTGACCCTGACCCGCTTGACCCGTTAGGGCGTCATTTACCGGATCATGCGGTTCGTCAATGACACATGCGCAACGCCGGGCAAGGTACGCTGAGTTCAGCCGGGGCCTGCATGGAACGTCTTGTCGATCTCTTCGATCAGGTGCGCGTTCCGGTCAAGGGTGGTGCGCGCGCCGGCGAGCACTCCTAGGTTGAAACACCGCCTTCCGACATGAACCTGCGCCAGAGCAGCCCAGAAATCGTCGGAGTCTGGACCTGTGACGATATATCGCGTTGCCCTTTCGTCAACAGTGATCGGCCTGTTCTCGACCACGGCTCCCTTGTACTCAAGGTCGCACGTGCGAGAAAAGGCCCGGACGGTTAGCCAGAGGCCATTGTCAGTCATGCCGAGTGGTCCTGAGGGTGCCCGCTCCGATGAGAAGTACTTGTCCGAGTACCGGCTGTCGCTGGGA
>Ga0207684_10001612_pt1 | contig 23951 bp, 21 predicted proteins | sample KBSK5501metaG_FD_184342 | JGI IMG/M metagenome (GOLD analysis project Ga0207684, IMG submission 184342) | Corn, switchgrass and miscanthus rhizosphere microbial communities from Kellogg Biological Station, Michigan, USA - KBS K5-50-1 metaG... | ecosystem: Host-associated > Plants > Roots >...
ATACGAGCGAGCCAAGACGGGCTTGCAGCCGCGGGAGGTCGAAAGGCTGCTCGACTTCTACGAGATCACCGGATCCCGCCGCGCGCTCCTTCTCTCGCTCGCCGAGGATGCGGCTCAGAAAGGCTGGTGGGAGCAATTCGCGGATGGCCTTTCCGCCGACTATCAGCAGTTCATCGGTCTCGAGCACGAGGCAAGCGCGATTTCCGTCTGGCACGTAGATGTTGTCACCGGCCTATTACAAACGGAAGCCTACGCCCGGCACATTATCAGCAGTTACAGCCAGGTGGAGCCGGTCGCACCGGGCATGATCGAACGGCTGGTCCGAGTCCGGATGCGACGCCAACAGGTGCTGGATCGCGAACCAGCGCTGCAACTGTCCGTCGTGCTCGACGAGTCGGTCTTGACGCGCCGGGTCGGCAGTGACCTGGTGATGTACGAGCAACTTCAGCGGCTCGCGAGTGAGGCCGACCGACCGAACCTCACACTGCAGATACTCCCTCTTGCCGCACAGCACACGGTCTTCGGGGAGTCGTTTGTCATATTCAGCTTCGGGCCCGACGAGGATGCCGCGCTACGCGACGTGGTCAGCGCCGAGCATTTGAGGAACGGGTTCTCTTTGGAAGGCGAAAGAGAGACCTACCTGCACAGGATCGCATTTCAGCGGCTCGCCGACACGTCGCTCCACCCGTCGTCATCAAAGGCGCTCATACTCGAGGCGGCCGAGACGCATTGGTCGGGCAGCCAAGCCAGCTAGCGCACAGTTGACCGGGGCGTGCCAACTGGCACGGCCGGTTTATCCGATACACCCGGAACTGCTGGTCAAGAGTGCATCGTGAGCTTCCGGCCACGTTCTCGGCGTGTCGTCCCCGGTTGTCTCCTCTGACGATCAGAGACCCAGTAGTCTTCTCTCGTAATCAGAGGCCCCAGATGCCCCACGATCCCCGGTATAGGCAGCGACACCTCTCGGTAGTCGCTAGAGTACGTTCCGTAGTAGCTGGCCTAGGCAAGAAACCACACCACACTCAGGAGGTAAGGACGTGGGAAGACCTATGCCTGCAGACCGTCCGCGAAGGCCAGGCACAGACGCGCATTGGACCAAGAGCTCCCTAAGTTTCTCCAACGGCCAGTGCGTTGAGGTGGCAAACCTGCATGGTGGTGAGATCGGTGTTCGCCACAGCAAGGACCCCGAAGGCCCGGTACTCCGGTTTACTCCGGGTGAATGGCATGCGTTCCTCGGAGGAGTACGGAACGGGGAATTCGATAGTTTCGGGAGGATATAACTGTTACGGACAAATCGCCGTAGTCATCTGCTTAGGCCGGCGGTCGTCAGAAACGAGGGCGAAGGCCCCTCCAAGGACCGAGGGGCCTTCGCCCTCATGATGGTGCTGTGCCATCGGAAGGCCTGGTCGGTGCGTGCAACTCTGACGGTGTGCAGCAAGGTCTTGGGGTCCCAACCACCTCGGCGGATGCCACGGCGGTCTGTAGGTGCGTTCTCCCTGCCATCTGCTGCCGGATTTTGGGTCCAGGAGATACCGGAGCAGGTAGGCGGCGCTATCGCGTTCGCCGAACACCCACTGGGTTGTACCGGACCGGTGGCAGCCACCCAGCGCCGGGTGATGGGGTTGAGCTGGGCGAGGACTACCTGCACGTTGGCCCCGCGCTGGGACCATATCTCGCAGCCGTTCCCGGATCTTTGTCACAACCGCCTTGATCGACTATCAGGCTGATGGGGGGGCTTCGCCTTGGCTTTTCTTACGTTCAAATTCCCTGTCCACGATTGTGAAGAACTCACGCTCGCGTTTGCTCGTTGCATCAACTCTGTAAAGCTCGCGCGATCTCGACCACCACTCACGGGCGAAACCGGAGCCAAATAGTTCCGCCGCCTGTATCTGGACGCTTTTTTCGGAAATTGCTTTGATTAGGTAGCTCATCTCCCAATACTTTACCTGCCAATTTGCTAGAGCAGCCTTGGCGAGCCATTCGCCATTCGGAGATCCAAATACGTCCGCAGCTAGTGCTGGGTTGGTCAAACCCATCTGAATAAGAGCAGATTGCGCAGCGCGTGACGCTTCAATCTGGCTAATCCTCAGCTGATGACTTTGAAGAAGGAGGCTTACCGCCACTCCCATAAGGGCAATCAATGATATTAGAATTGATATTAAGGAAATGGTCATGGCACTAGCATCCGATCACAACCCATCCCATTCAAGCTGCTCAGTCCCGCAGCACCCACAGGCATTGCGCTTCGCCGTCTCCTACGTTGCGCCACGCGTCGATCCCGCGACGGGAGGCGAGAAGCGTCTCGCCGCGGCGGAGTACCGGACGGCCTGAGCCAACCAGCACCTGGACGAGGCCGCTGACCACCCCGACGAGTTCGGTGCCCTTGTGGGTGAACGGAACCTCGACGGTCGCCGATCGCGGCATCCAGACGAGGTAGGCGCGCATGCCCGCCTCGGCGTCGTCGAGCAAGGGGGTGACCGAAGCCCCAGGCGCGTCGCCAGCGCCGTGGCGCCGGCCGATCCTGTAGTCGGGGGTGACCTCACCGCCGAGAAGCTCGTCGAGGGTGATGTTGAGGCGCCCAGCGAGGGCGAACAGCGTCTCCAGGGAGAGCCCTCTCTCGCCCCGCTCCACCTGCGAGATGGCGCTCGGGGAGACCCCGGCGAGGCGGGCGAGATCGCTTTGGCTCAGCTCTCGGCGCAGCCGGTAGGCGCGCAGCGCCGCACCGACGCGCGCGACGGCCTGAGCCGGCTCCAGCTGCAACGTGCCGTCCTGGACTGAGTAGCGGAACAGCTGGCCCTGCGCTCCCGGCGGACGCCCCTCGGCCTTGCTGATGCGAATGCGGCCCTCGCCGACGACGATGATGCACTGGGTGATCTGCTCGATTTCGCGGTGCAGAGTCCGGTACTGATTCGCCCCCGGCACAGACCAGTACGCGATGGCGCCGAGGTCCAGCAGCATCGGGCAGCAGCGGCCGAAGAAGTCGCTCGCTGTGCGCAACCCCCAGCGGCCGGCCAGCGGCTCCAGCGAATCGAAGAGCAGCAACGGCCGGCGCGCGTGGGCGCAGAACTGGCGTACCGCCTCGATCAGGCCGCGAGGGCTGGCGTTCGGCGTGCCCGTCCGCGCGTCGAGGATTTCCACCCAGGGCCACCGCGCCTTCACCTTGGCGGGGTCACTCGAGACGACGACGTAACCCGTCCTGCCGAAGGCCTCGCGGCGCTGCGCGATGGCGTCGTAGAAGAGCCCCTGGGATGAGGCCCCGCTGCCCTCCCAGACCCAGACGACGTTGTCGCCCCAGTAGAGCCCGTCGAGCGCGCGGTCGAGTTCGGCAACACCCGTGGCCGCAGATTCATTAGCCATGCTTAAAAGCCTAGGTCAGATAGGAAGCCACAGACCAGTCGTGGCACGACTTCTGTCGGCACCAAGACGCCGTACGGCCCATGGTGACAGCGACGGGCGCCATACAGCATTGCTATCAAGGAGTTCGTGATCTAGTTCAGATGCTTTACCGTCAGCTGTGGGTCGAGCTCCGCCCCTGATGCCCTACCTGGGCCGGGGCGGCGGGAGTTAGGAGCGTCTCATGAAGACCATCGGAAACACGGCGCCAGCGGCCGACACGGTGCGGGCGAGCGACACGCAAACGCAGCAGGTGTTCCGGCGGGTGCTGGTGCCCGTCGAGGACGCAAGCCAGATGGAGCACGTGGTGGAGCTGGCGCGCGAGGCCGGCGCGAGCGAGGCACGCGTCCTGCACCTCAACCTGCACGAGAGCTACGGCCGGGGGCGCTTCGCCATCGAGACACAGTCCGCTGCGGCCGGTGTCGTCGAGACAGCCGTCCTCGAGCTTTCCATGGCAGGCATCGCGGCCACAGGGCACGTTCGGGGCGCCATGGTCGACCGCGCGGCCGAGGCGATCGTCGCCGAGGCTGCTGAGTGGGGCGCGGACCTGATCGTGCTCGGCATCCCGCGCCGCCGCGAGCTCGCGACCCGGCTGTTCGGCAGCGTGACGCTCCGCGTGCTCCTGCACGCGCCGTGCCCGGTCCTCGTCGCTTCCTCAGCGGCCGGAGTCCGCATTCAGACTGCGGAGGAGATCGCCTCGCCGGTCGCCGTCTGATCCCAGCGGCGACCAGTCAGCGCGCGCCAGCCCACCGGGCTGGCGCGCGCTGTCGCCTTAGCAGAGCGGGGTTATCGCACGTTTACCGGCAGGTCTTGCACGGCGTTGCCGCCGTAGCCGAGGCGGTTCCAGTCCGGCCGCTCGGGCTGGGTGCGGCCGGCCAGGTCGGTGGCCCGGGCCCGCAGCGACAGCCGGCCCGGGCGGTCGATCCGGGTCACCAGCTCCCACCATTGCCAGCTGTGACGCCGCCGCTCGCCGACCAGGCTGGCGGTCTGCCAGGGGGCGCCGCCGATGCTGACCTCCACTTTCTCGATGGGCGCCGCGCCTGACCAGGCCACCCCCCGGATGGCCAGGTCGCCCGTGGTGACATCCTGGCCCGCGGCCGGGTCTGTGATGATCGACCGGACGCGTTGGAGGCGCACCGGCTCACGCAGCGTGCTGCCGTTGCGCGCAGTTTCATAGACGTACCGCTCGGTCTGGAAGAAGCCACCGAACGGTGCGCCGATGACCTCGATCCCGGTCAGCCACTTGACCGACGCGACCGCGTACCAGCTGGGCACGATGAGCCGCAGCGGGTAGCCGTGCTCGATGGGCAGCGGCTCGCCGTTCATCGCGTAGGCCAGCAGAGACTCAGAATGCCCCGCCTCGGTGACCGGCAGGCTGCGCTCGAACCAGACGGGATCCCGCGTCTCCCCGGTGCCGCCCCGGTCCGCGCCGCGGAACACAATCTCGTGTGCCTCGGCCGTGACGCCCGCGCGGTCGAGGATCTCGACGAGAGGCACCCCGGTCCACTCCGCGGTGCTGACCGCACCCAGGCCCCACTGCTCGCCGGGAGCCGGTGGCTCGAGTCCGGCCCGCCCGTTTCCGGCGCACTCCAGCGTGACGATCAGGCTCGCCGATCGCATCGCCCGCAACTGGCCGAGGCCAAGCGAGAGGGGCCTATCGACCAGTCCACCCACGTGCAGTCGCCAGCGGGCCGGATCGAGGCGGGGGATGCCGAAGTGGTTCCGGACATAGAAGCGGGCGGTTGGCACGAACACGCCCCCGGTGAGGGCGGGAAGCGGTGTCTCGCAGTTCAGCGGGTGGGCCCTGCGGACCAGAAGGCCGGCGTCGATCGCCGCCAGGCAGGCCTCCTCGGGATCGAGCGCCTCCACTTCCCGATCCGCTGCGGGCAGGATGCTGGCACATCCGCCGCCGGCCACCACCCGCGCACACGTCGATGCCGCGGTCACCTCCACCGTGCCCGCCGCCTCGAACGGTCGCAGGAACGCGCGGAGCGTCTCCTCACCGTCAGCCTCGGCGATCATCACCAGCGTGTGCGCGGCCAGGACCGCCTCGCCGCGAATGCGCACGCCGTGCCGGGCAGCGCTGGGACGGCTGAGATGGTTGAGAAGGCCCGCACCGGCGGTGAACTCGGCGGCCGGGCAGCGCTCAGCCGGATGCTGATGGCGCACCACGAATACGGCCATCCGCCGTCCCCCTACCGGTCGATGAACTCCGGATCACCGGCCGCAGATATGTCCAGGTTCACCACGACGGGTTCCTGGTCGCTGCGCACGACGACGCAGCTCAACGGTTCGTCCTGGCTGGCGTTGATTTCCTGGTGCGGCACGTGCGGGGGGACGTAGATGAAGTCGCCGGGGCCCGCCTCGGCGGCGAACTCGAGGCGGTCCCCCCAGCGCATGCGGGCACGGCCCCGCAGCACGTAGATGACGCTCTCCAGGTGGCCGTGGTGATGCGGGCCGGTCTGCGCGCCGGGCTGGATCGTCACGGTCCCGGCCCAGATCTTCTCGGCCCCCGCCGACGCGCGGCTGATCGCGGCCTCACGATGCATGCCCGGGGTCTGCGGCGTACGGGGGTCGAGCCGGTCGTGGCACACGATCCGGACGCCCGACTCACGCCAGCCGGGAGCGCTGCTGGTCATATTTGCCTCCGCGGATCCGGTCACGGCTGGGGGACGATCCGGATGTAGGGCCTCGGCGCGCTCCAGCCGGCCGGGTAGATCTGGCGCGCCTCCTCGTCCGAGACGGACCCGGCGATGATCACGTCTTCGCCCTGCTTCCAGTTCACCGGCGTGGACACCCGGTGCTTCGCGGTGAGCTGCAGCGAGTCGATGACCCGCAGGACCTCGTCGAAATTGCGGCCCGTCGTCATCGGGTAGACGAGGACGAGCTTGATCTTCTTGTCCGGCCCGATGACGAACACGTTGCGCACCGTCTGGTTGTCGGCGGGAGTGCGCTTCAGCGGGTCGCCCGTGGTGCTGGCGGGAAGCATCCCGTACTGCTTCGACACGCTGAAGTCCGAGTCGCCGATGATCGGGTAATTCGGCGCGGCGCCCTGCGTTTCCCTGATGTCGTCCGCCCACTTCTCGTGGTTGCCGACGGGATCGACCGACAGGCCGATGATCTTGGTGCCCCTGCGGTCGAACTCGGGCTTGATCTTCGCCATGTAGCCAAGCTCGGTGGTGCACACCGGGGTGAAGTCCTTGGGGTGCGAGAACAGCACCGCCCAGGAATCCCCGATCCAGTCGTGGAACTTGATGGGACCCTCCGTGGTGTCAGCCTCGAAGTCCGGCGCCACATCGCCGATCTGCAACGTCATCTCTCATTCCTCCCTTTGGGTGTGCGCCCGGCTCATGAGCTCCTCGACGGGGACGACCCGGTCGGGGCCGAGCCCGACGTTGCGCGCTGCCATACCGACGGCGTCCGCGTCGGAACCGCGCCAGACGGTGAGGAAGACCTCATCGCCGGGCACGAGAATCGCGCGGAGCAGCAGCGGCGACCGGACCAGGCGAGCCTGTCGGACGGCGGCGACTGCCTCCTCGCGATGGGCGACATACGACTGGGCCAGGAAGTCGGGCACGGTCCTGACCCTAGGCGGTTCCTGACCTGGTGACATCGTCAGAAGCACGTATCTTTGGCCTGGCAGCCAGCAGCCTGCGCGCGAGCTCGGTGCGCGAGCGCAGGCCCAGCTTGGCGTACACATGGGTGAGATGCGTCGCGACCGTCCGCTCCGAGATCACCAGCAGCGCCGCGATCTCCCGGTTCGTCTTCCCTTGGGCCACCAGTTCCGCGACGCGGCGCTCGCTCGCGGTCAGGCCGGTCTTCCTGGACGGGCGCCCGCCGAACGATGCGAGTTCGCGGCGGGCCCGCTCCTCCCAAAGCGGCGCACCGAGGCGCGCGAAGACGCCCCGCGCCTGCTCGAGTTTCTCGCGCGCGGCGCGGCGCTGGTTGCCGCGGCGGAGGGCCGCACCGAGCGCGAGCAGCGTCCGGGCGTGCTCGAAGGGGTCCTGCGAGCACTTGTGCGCGTCGGCTGCCTCCATGAGGGCCGCTAGCGCCTGCGGGTCACGCTTCGCCGCGGCGACCAGGCCACGGCACCGCAGCGCGGTCGCGCATGCCCAGGTGTTGCCGGGTGCCCCGCTCGTCAGCTGGGTGAGCAGGCTCTCCGCCCGCGGCAGCTCCCCTTGGCCGAGCGCGGCCTCGATGGCGTTCGGCAAGAACGGGTTCACGCCCGGGTTGCCGTAGCCGATGCGCGCGTAGAGATCCGGCAGCCGGCGCAGATGGCGGTCAGCCGCGGACGTGTTCCCGAGCGAGAGTTCGAGATACCCGAGCACAGCCAGATTCTGGGCTTCGAAAATGACTTCCTTCGCCGCCCGCGAGACGGCCAGGCCCGCCTCAGCCGTGGCGCGCGCCTCCTCGACCTGGCCGGAGAGCGCGGCGACCATGGCGGCGGCGGACCGCGATCCGCTCTCGATCTGCCGCAAGCCGATCTGATCGGCGAGCAGCGTGGCCTCGTCCGCGTACCCACGGGCCTTCGCCCAGTCGCCGGCTCGCGTCTCCAGCTGCGCCAGGTGGACGAGCAGCGCCGCACGGGCGACCTCGTCACCGGCCGTGGTTGCGAGCGAGCACGCGTTCTCCAGATGTGGCCGTGCCTCGCTCAACCGGTCGCTCCACATCAACCGCAGGCCCAGCATCGCGCCCGGTCCATAGTAGGATCGCGGCTGCTCAAGCGCCTGTTCGAGGCGGATCGCGTGCTCCAGCAAACCGGGCTCAGCCGTGCCCGCCAGCGTCTGGAAGTGCGCCAGGTACGAGAGCGAGCTCACCAGCAGCGCCGCATCGCCGGCCTCTTCCGCGTGGGTAACGCCCTCGCGGGCGTGCTCCAGGGCGACGGCCAGGTTGCCCTGGCCAAGCGCGAACTCGGCCAGGCGAACGTGTATTTCCGCCATGAGCCGCTCGTCGCCGGTGGCCTGGAGGGCCCGCCGGCACAGCCGCGCCGCCATGTCGAAGTCGTCTTCGCGCGTCCACGCCAGCAACAGCAGTGCCTGAGCCCGCAATTCACCGTCGATATCCGGCAGGAGCTCTTCCAGCAGGGCCCGCGCTCCGGCCGGGTCACCTGTGTGCAGCCGGTACTCGGCGACCAGCTTGACGGCCGGGGCGCGATCGGAGGCCGGCGTCAGCTCCAGCGCAAGCTCGGCCAGCTCAAGCGCCGACTGAGACGCTCCACGGGCCGCGACGCGGCGGGCCGCCTCCGTCAGGGTGGCTGCAACCTCCGCTGACGGCCGCTCGGTCGCCAGCCCCAGATGGCGGGCGCGCTCCTCCCCGCTCATCCGCAGCGCGAGACGCCGGTGGACCTCGCGCCGCTGCAGCGGTGTCGCCGCGCCGTACACCGCCGAGCGCAGCAGCGGGTGCGCGAAGCGCACGCGATTGCCGTCGAGCACCAGGTCCCCCGCCCGGAACGCGGGTTCGAGCGGTGCCAGGTCGACCCCGCCGGCCGCCGGGTCGGAGAGCGCGGCAACTTCCAGGAGCGCGTCAGCGGCCGACGCGGGATAGGCCGCGAGCCGGTCCCTAGCCAGCGCGGCCAGCGAGTCCGGCGTCGAGAACGAACCGGTCTCGAGGGACCGCCTGGCCAGCTCAAGCGCGTAGAACGGGTTCCCATTGGCCGCTTCGTGGATCTTTGCCATCAGCGGCATCGGCACCGCCCGGCCCAGCTGGTGGCGGATGACGCGGAAGAGCGCGCCGAGGCTCAGCGGGCCAAGCCTGATCCGGACCAGCCGGTCAGGCACGAGCGCTTGCTCGACAACCGTGCCGCGCTCCGCCCGGCAGGACAGCAGCGCCGCGACTTGATCGGTGACCCTCAGCCGGCGCAGCGCGAATCCCAGCGCGAATGCGGAACCGGGATCGAGCCACTGCGCATCGTCGACGGCCACCAGAGTGTCGCCGCGCCGCGCCAGCAGCCGCAGCGCGTCGAGGACGGCGAACGCTACCGCCCGCGGGTTCGCCGGGCCGTGACCCGGCTCCTCGAGTAGCAGGGCGACCCGCAGCATGCGCGCGCGGGGGGGCGGCAACTCGGGGAGGATCTCATCGAGAGCGTCGCCGAGCAAATCGTTCAGCGCGCTGTAGGCCAGCTGCGACTCCGACTCGTTCGGGCGCGCCACCAGGGCGCCGAAACCCTGCGCCCGAGCGTGTTCAAGCGCGGCCTCCCACACCGTCGTCTTGCCGATGCCCGCGTCGCCCGAGATCACGACCACAGGGGGAGCTTCGGCCCGCAATGCCTCGCGGAACGCGGCCAGCTCCGCGTCCCGCCCGACAATCCAGCTCGAGTCCCCCTTCACGCAGCGATTCTCCCATTGGGACGGTGAACGCGTAGGGTGGCGGGTGGACAGTGCCGTCCGGCCCAGATCCCAATGGCGCTGGAGCGCGGCATGTCTGATCCGAAGGGCTTCCTGACCACGCGGCGTCAGGATTATGCCCGCCGCCCGGTCCGGGAGCGAGTGCAGGACTGGAACGAGGTCTACGACAGGCGGACCCTGCTCCCCGTCATCGGGGCGCAGGCGGGACGCTGCATGAACTGCGGTGTCCCGTTCTGCCACCACGGCTGCCCGCTGGGGAACCTGATTCCCGAGTGGAACGATCTTGTCCATGGTGGCGACTGGGCGGCCGCGAGCGAGCGGCTGCACGCGACCAACAACTTTCCCGAGTTCACCGGCCGGCTGTGCCCGGCCCCCTGCGAGGCCTCATGCGTGCTGGCCATTAACCAGCCCGCCGTGACGATCAAGAACGTCGAGGTCGCGATCGCCGACCGGGCGTGGGAGAGCGGGTACGTCACGCCGCGGCCGGCGGAGCGCAGGTCGGGGAAGACCGTCGCCGTGATCGGCGCGGGCCCGGCAGGCCTGGCGTGCGCCCAGCAGCTCACCCGGGCCGGTCACACCGTCACCGTGTACGAGCGAGACGACCGGGTCGGCGGGCTGCTTCGGTACGGGATTCCCGAGTTCAGGATGGAGAAACGCCATCTGGACCGCCGGCTGGAGCAGATGCGCGCAGAGGGCACGCGTTTCCGCGCTGGCGTCGCGGTCGGGGCCGATCTGGACGCCGCACGCCTGCGCCGGCGCTCTGACGCCGTGGTGGTCGCGGTCGGCGCCACGGCGCAGCGTGAGCTGCTGGTGCCGGGCCGGGATCTGGCCGGAGTCCACCAGGCGATGGAGTACCTGCCCGGCGCCAACCGGGCGTGCGCGGGTGACGTCGGCGGCTGGCCGGCCATCCACGCCGGCGGCCGGCACGTCGTCATCGTGGGCGGCGGCGACACCGGCGCGGACTGCCTGGGCACGGCGCTGCGCCAGGGCGCCGCCTCGGTTGTCCAGCTGGACATCAACCCGCTGCCAGGCCCAGACCGTGGCCCGGACCAGCCGTGGCCCGTGTACCCGAAGATCTACCGGACCTCCTCCGCGCACCGGGAGGCGCGCGAGCTGGCCAGGCTGCGCGGACAGGACTGGACCAGCCTCGGCATCCCCGTGGCCGGGCCCGATGGCGACGTGCGGGTGTTCTCCGCATCCACGTTCCGCTTCGAAGGTGACGGCAACGGCCACGTCCGGGCGCTGCACGTGGTCGGGGTGGAGCCGAGCCGGCGGCGGGCACAGCCGGGCACCGAACGGGTGCTCCCCGCCGACCTCGTCCTGCTCGCCCTGGGCTTCACCGGACCCGAACACGACACAGCCCTGATGGAGCAGCTCGCGCTCCGGCTGGACCCGCGCGGAAATTTCGCCCGCGACCCGGAATTCTGCGCTGGCCCGGACGGGGTGTTCGTGACCGGCGACGCGGGACGCGGAGCTTCACTGATCGTGTGGGCGCTCGCGGAGGGCCGCGCCGCAGCGGCTGCCGTGGACCGCTACCTCATGGGCTCCACGGCCCTTCCCGCACCGGTCCGGCCCACCGACCGCCCGCTGGCGGCCACCAGTTCCGCCGCCCATTAGACCTCGGTTCTGGACAGCGTGGGCTTCTGGCCGGAGCCGGTGCCGCCGCGGAATCCCCCGGTGACCCGGAAGAGGGCGTGCCGCGCCAGCTGGAGCTCACCCAGCAGCCGGGGCAGATCCGCGCCGGCGCGGTTCCCGGGGCCGACCATTCCCTCAGCGGTCCCCGCCCGCACAAAGCGGTTCCCGATGGCAACCGGCCCGATCCGGCCCGGCCGGAACAGCGCCGCCACTGCCTCCGCGCCGGGCCCGGCCACTCCGGTACGGTACATCAGATCCCAGGCAGACAGAGAAGGCAGGGACGCCCATGACCGCTGGGAGCGCCGCCGGGGGCGCCGCGGAAACCGCGGGACCGCGATTTGGTGTGCGGTCCATGTCCGCGCCGCTCCGCCGGGTTCTGCTGCGCCGCCCGTCGGTCACCGGCGACTTCGCGGCGGCGGACTGGCGGCTGCCCGACCCCGCGTTGCTGGCGCGGCAGCACGAGGCGTTCGGCCAGCTGCTCACCGATCTGGGCTGCCAGGTTGAGATCGCACCGCCCGCCGACGGCCTGGTCGACGCCACCTATGTGCGGGATCCCGGGCTGGTGACCGGCGCAGGTGCGGTGCTGTTCCAGATGGCCAAGCCAGCCCGCATGGCAGAGCCCGCCCTGCTCGGTTCCGCGCTTACCGCGGCGGGCGTTCCGGTTGCGGGACGGCTGGCGGGAGCCGCGCGGGCGGACGGCGGCGACTTCATCTGGCTGGACGAGCGCACCATGCTCGCAGGGCGCAGCTACCGGACCAACGCCGAAGGCCTGCGCCAGATGGCGCAGATCCTCGCAGCGGAGGGCGCCGCCCTGGAGTCGGTCGACCTCCCGCACGACCGCGGGCCCGGGCACGTGCTGCACCTGATGTCGCTGATCTCACCGGTCGCCGATGACCTTGCCGTGGTCTACCCGCCGCTGGCGCCGGTGGCACTGATGGAGGCGCTCGCCGAGCGGGGGGTCCGGGTGGTGCCCGTCGCCGCCGAGGAGTACGAGACGATGGGGTGCAACGTCCTGGCGGTCCGGCCCCGGCAGGTGCTCATGCTCACCGGGAACCCGCGGACCCGCGCCGCGCTCGAGGCGGCCGGCTGCGACGTGCACGGCTACGACGGCTCGGAGATCTCCCTGAAGGGCGACGGGGGCCCGACCTGCCTGACCGCCCCGATCTGGCGCCACGCCTGACTCAGCAGGGCACCTCCCGCGGCGTCTTATATAGGAGAGGACACGCGCCGCGGCGGCAGGTGAGGCATGGAGCGTCTGCTTGGCAGGGGTCTGCCGAAGGCTTCGGCTGCCCGCGGCCGTGATGGCAGGCTGCGATGACCGGCGACGACCCGGCGGCCGGGACCGCGCAGCCCGGGCCAGCGCGGCGGCCTGTGGCGCCGCCTGGTGCACGCCCGCCGGATGATCTTGTCGAATGCCTCTTCCGAACGCACGCCCTCACCTTGGTCCGCACGGCCGTGCTGCTGGTGGGAGACCAGGACAGCGCCGAGGACGTGGTGCAGGAGGCCTTCCTCGGCCTCTACCGGAGCTTGGCCCGGCTGCGGGACCCGGACAAGGCCCTGCCCTACCTGCGGGCGTCAGTGCTGAACGGCTGCCGGTCGGTGCTCCGGGCCCGGCGCCGGGCCCGGCGGCGGCCACCGCAGCATGATCCGCCGGTCTGGTCGGCCGAGGCGGCCGCTATGAGCCGGGATGACACGCGCGCGGTGCTGGCCGCCACCACCCGCCTGCCCCGCCGCCAGCGTGAGGTGCTGGTGCTGCGTTACTACCTGGGCCTGGCCGACCGTGAGATCGCGGACGCCCTTCGGGTCAGCCGGGGCACGGTGTCGTCCACGGCGTCGCGCGCGCTGGCCGCGCTCGCCCGCGATCTTCGGGAGGAACCGTGAACCGGATGGAGGACCGGCTGCGTGACGCGTTCGGCGCGGCCGCGGGCACCGTCAGAGCGGATACGATCCGCGGCCTGCCCGGCCGACCGCCCAGCCCACCCGGACGCCGGTGGCTGGTGCCGCTGGCCGCCGCGGCAGCGGTGGCCGTGGTCATCGCGGCCGTGTTCGTCATCACTCCCCTGGTGCTGTCCGGGCACCGGGGCGCGGCGACCTACCGGCCCCGCTCCGCGACCTCCGCCGGTGTGACCCGGTCGCCCCAGCCCTCGGCCAGGGTTACGGTCGGCCGCTGCGTCCACGTCACGGCCACCGGCGACTTCGACGGGGACGGCACCCCGGACGTGGTGACGCTGGTCGATGTTCTGCCCGCGGGCCAGACGTGCCGCCAGGACCTGTCCGACCACCTCCGTATTCGTGTCACGTTCGGGTCTGGCGGCGGCTTCGACCGTCCGTTCACCTACTGCACCGGCGGCGCCTGCGACAGCGTGTTCACCGCCACCGACCTGGCCGGGGACGGCCGCAGCGAACTCGCCGTGGAGGTGGGGCCGGGCGCTGTCATCGACTTCGTGGAGTTCTTCCGCGTAAGCCGGCACGGAATCAGTCCGCTTCGCATCGCCGCGGCGGGGGCGGCCAAGGCTGGGCTGAAGCCCGGCCCGGCGGTCTTCGGCGGAAGCCAAGACTCCGGCGTGCAAAGCCCCGTGGCCTGCCACATCCGGCCCGACGGCAGCCGGGTCCTGGTCTCCATCCAGGCCGAGTCCCTCAGCAGCCGCATCACCGGGCCGTGGCGGGTTAAGCGAACCGAACTCCAGCTTCGCGGCGACTCCCTGCACGTCGTCGGGGTCTCGACGGCAACGGTTCGCGGCTTCCCGGTCCGTAGCCTGCGATTCCGCAACGGCTGCCCATAGCCGTCTGGATGGTGAGGCGTCAGGGCCGACGTCGTACCGGACCGGGGTGGAGTGCAGCTCTTTTCACGTCGGTCAGTCATTTCACCGCCCGGTTTGCCCTGGTTTGCGTCACCAAAGCCGTGAAAAGTCGAAGGGGAGCTGCAGCCGGGCGTAGCTGGCGCTGAAACCGGCTAGTGGCCGCTTCCGGACTGCTCGAATACCAGCTGGGCCTTGCTCATCCAGTCCTCTTTGCCGGCGACGCGCATGTAGATCAGGGCGGCGATGGTGATCACCAAGACGGCGATGAACACCATCAGGCCCCAGAAGACGACCCCGCTGCTGGTGAACGGCGAGAAGTACGACTTCCAGACCACGACGACGCCTGCCGCCGACGCGACCACCGGCACGACTACGTGCAGCAGGGGGTTGAACTGGGCCCGGCCCTCGGTCAGGTAGTACTTCACCACGCCGATGTTGGCCAGGATGTACATCAGCACCAGGCCGATCGTGATGGCGTTCGCCCAGGTGAAGAACACGTTCGTGACGCCCCAGATCAGGACGCAGACGAAAGCCACGACGTTCACCGCGACTTCGAGGTGGATCGCGTTGACCGGCGTCTTCTGCTTCGGGTTCACCTTCCCCAGGGCGGTCGGCAGCACCCCGGAACGGCCCATGCCGTACCAGGTCCTGGTGCCGCCGTTGAAGCACGCGATCGACACGGCTATCGCCGAGTTCAGCAGCGCGAAGAGCAGGAAGACCCACGCGCCGCTCCACACCCGCTCAGCGAGAACCGCCACCGGGAACGGCGCATTGGGGTTGGCCGTGGCCGCAACCTTGTTCACGCCGGTGCCGACCAGGTACCCCCAGGTGACGAACACAAAGTAGATCATCAGGACGACGACGGACCCGACCAGCCCGATCGGCACGTTGCGCTTGGGGTTCTTGCTCTCCTCGGCCAGGGGGCCGGTGGACTCCCACCCGCTGAACGCGAAGATCGAGAACACCACGCCTAGGAACAGGTTGGTCGCCAGGCCGAAGTTGCCGGGGTTCAGCGGCCCGAAGCTGAACCCGCCGGGTCCCGGCGAGGCCAGGCCGGTGATCGCCAGCGCCACCATGATCACGATTTCGATCGTCCCCGTGATGATCAGCGCCCGCTCCGAGAGCACGATCCCCTGGTAGGCGAAGTAGATCACCAGCGCCAGGCCCGCGATGACCCAGACCCACCACCAGATGGTGACGCCGTACTGGCTCTGGATAGACGGCTCGAGCACCGTCTTGGCCAGAAGCGACAGGGTGAGCGCGCCGACCGGCGGCAGCCAGACCGAGAACAGCACCCCGGCGAAGAACCCGGCCCGCGGGTGGAAGGCGCGCGCGATCCAGGTGTACCAGCCGCCGGCCGACGGGAACACCTTGGCCAGCTGCGCCGCCGACAGCGCCTGCAGCATCAGCAACACGCCGCCGAACAGGAACGCCCACGGGGTGGACAGCCCCGCGAAGCCCACGATGAACACGAACGACGCGAGGATCGCGAAGGACGGTGCGATCGTCGCGATTCCCTGCATCAACATCCCGGGGAGCCCGACCGCGTTCTCCCGCAGTTCGGTTTTGACGGTTCCCTCGCTCGCCTGACCAGCCTCGACTGCCACCGTGAGTCTCCTTCCCGTTACCCGCCGGAAGCAGGACTCCCTGCCAATGCAGAGCATTCGCTCACGGACTGACCATCCGCTCCACTCGGAGTATCGACCTCGCGGCGCGACCTTGGCAAGGCCCGATCCGTAGCGCGTGCCCGCTAGCGCGGCGGGGCGGTCGGGCGAGCGAGCCCGTGGTGCCCGGGGCCGCGCGGAACGATGGGCCAGATGTCGGCCACGACATCGTCGTGGACCACGTGGTAGGCGTCGTACCAGTTCACGGTGCTCGGCGAGTACCCGGGCACGAGCGCGACCGCGTCGCCGACCTGCAGGGGCGATCCCCCGGGAGCCACGAAGATGCCGTGCTCCTCATCGAAGCGGAAGACGTCGAGGTCGTGGCCGGCGATGGTCACGTCGGCGGGGTCGGCAACCGACTTGTTGCCGGCGTCGACGATCACCTTGCCGCTCTGCCGGCTGATCACGGTCGCCTGGATCGTGAGCGAGTGCTCGAAGCCAGGCACCATCTTGCCGTGGAAGTTGTCCATGACTACGTACGTGCCGGCCTGGATCTCGGTCAGGCCCGGGTACCCCGCCGTCCACCGCCACGTCGCTATCCCGCCAGCCGAGCGGATCTTGCACGGGATGCCGTTGGTCTCCAGCAGATCCGCAACGCCGGTGAAGAACGTCATCGCCTCGCGCTGACGTTCGTGGCGCAACGCGCTGTCCGGCGTTAGCGAGCAGTGCCCCTCGTAACCGGTGATTCCCTCGAACCGCAGCCCGGGAAGCTCCATCACCTGCCTAGCAAGCACCAGGCATTCCCGCGCGGTGTCCACTCCGCAGCGGTCCATGCCGGTGTCGACCTCGATCATGACCCCGAGCGTCGACCCCGCGGCGACGGCGGCCGCGGAGTGCGCCGCGGCGTTCGGTTCCTCGTCCACCGCGACCAGGATCCGGTGGTCCCTGGCAAGCTCGGCGAGCACGCGGAGCTTGGCCGGATGCGCCACCGTATTGACGACGAACAGGTCGTCCATCCCGGCGGCGGCGAGAACGGCCGCCTCCCACACCGTGGCCATGGACAGGCCGCCCGCTCCCGCCTGCAGCTGGCGGCGGGCGAGGTCGGGGCTCTTGTGCGTCTTGTAGTGCGGGCGGATCGCGGCCTTGCCCAGCTTCTTCAGCTCGCCCGCCATGCGGTCGATGTTGCGCTGCGCCGCGTCGATGTCGAGCACGAGAGCGGGCGTGACAAGCTCGGCGCGGTGCTGGCCGATGGCGTCCCCGTACTGGCGCCTGACGCGGTCATAGGCTTCTTGCAGCACCGCTGTGGCGTCCGGCATCGAATCCCTCCTTGGCGTCACGTGGCTTCGCGGGTCATTCCGCACCCGGCCCGAGGCAGCGGACGACGCGGACCGGTTCCGGTCCTGCCCGCAGGCGGAAGGGCAGGCTGGCCGGCAGCGCAAGGGTCTCGCCACGCCGGATCGGGCTGCGGCCGAAGTTGCCCTCGATGAACCCCGCGCCGGCCACCACGATCGCGATCGAGAAGCGCCCGTCGCTCACCTCGATCTCGTCGGCGACCTCCAGCGCGGTGGCGTCGAAAAACGGCAGTACGTCATCGTGGAGCAGGCGCACCTCGCGCGAGCCGTGACTGGTGCGCAGCACGCGGGGGACCTGGCGCGCCCGGGCGAAGGTCGTGGCCTCGTCGGCGCCCGTGTAGTCGATCATGTCCAGGGCCAGGTCCCAGCCCAGGCCCATGGTCGCCCCCGCGTCGCCGGCCCCGGACGTTTCCGGGATGACGATGTGATCGCTGGGCTCCTGGATCTCGATGAACGAGATCCGCGGCCCCAGGTAGTGCGGGACGCCGGCGTGCGCGACGTACACCTCGCCCGGATGCACGCCGGTCCGGTGCAGCGTGCCCCGGATGGCCGTGTTGTCGTGCCGGCGCACGGCGCCAGCGAACCACCCGCGGTCGATGCCAGGGGCGAAACCGATGCCCGCGTAGGCGGGCTCGCCGCCGTCGCCGGGTGTGTCGAGGAGGATCCACGCCTCCGTCTTCCCGAAGCGGGAGCCGAGGTGCCGCCGCGCCCACGCCCGCGTCGGGTGCGCGTGCAGCGGGACCTGGCCGGCCGGTGACAGCAGCTTGACCAGGACACCCGTGATCGGCCCCCAGGTCCCGGCGAACGACGCGCCGACCATCTCCTCGGGCAGGGCCTGGACGATCTCGGCGAGCGTGACCGGGCCGGCGCCGGGCAGGTCGACGGGGCTCAGACCCTGCGGGCGGCGGTCAGGATCGTCGTTGCTGGCGCGGGTGCACGAGCCCACCCAGTCCTCTGACCACCAGTCGTCGGCGCCGGGGGGGAGCCCCCGGAAGGCCCTGGTCAGCGAGCCACCCTCGTAGAAGCGGTAGAGCGGATGGTAGGCAAGCGGCAGGGGCCGCCTGATCGCTTCCCGCAGCTTCTCGAGCCGTGCCACGAGACCGCCTACAGTTCCGCGTTCACAATGAACCCGCCGTCCACGAGCAGGGTCGCGGAGGTCACGTAGCTGGCATCGTCGGTGAGCAGGTAGGCGATCGTGGCCGCGAGTTCCTCGGGCTCGGCCCCCCGGTGCAGGGCGACGCGCTCGACGTAGTACTTCAGCACGTCCGGGTCGTCCGTCAGCGGCGCGGCCATCGGCGTCTTCACCCAGCCCGGCTCAACCGCGTTCACCCGGATGCCGTGCGCGCCCAGGTCGCGGCCCAGCGCCTTGGCCAGCATGCTGATGGCGCCCTTGGTGCCGCAGTACGCGGTCTGGCCCGGGGCGCCCACGTGCGCCGAGATCGAGCTCACGCAGCAGATCGCGCCGCCGTGCCCCTCCCTGATCATCTGCTTGGCCGCTTCCGTGCAGACCACCCAGGTGCCGCGCACGTTCGTTTCGAACAGGTTGTTGAAGTCCTCGACGGTTGTCTCATCCCAGGCCATGAACGGGTTGATCGCCGCGTTCGACACGACGCAGTCGAGCCGGCCGGCGCGCTCGGCCACGGTGCGCACCATGGCGGTCACCTGTCCCGGATCACGCATGTCGGCGACGACCGGGAAACCCTGCCCGCCCGCCTCGCCGATCCGTCCCAGCGTCTCGGCGGGATCCTGCCCGGGCAGCTGGTTCACCCCCACGAGCGCGCCCTCCGCGGCGAGGCGCACCGCGGTCGCCCGCCCGATGCCCGTCGTCGCCCCGGTGACCAGCGCGACCTTGCCCTCAAAGCGCCGCTCCATGACCACGCCCCTCTCAGAAGATGGCGATCGGGTTCCAGGGTGATCCGGTTCCGCCGGGCAGCCGGAGCGGCAGGCCGACGACCATGAACTCGAAGCGTCCCTCGTCCTCGCAGGCTCTGGCCAGGTCTTCGAGCTGCAGGCTGTCGGCGGCGAGCATGCCCATGGCCGTGACCTGCAGCGGGTGGATCGGGTACAGCACGCCGTCGACGTTGCTCGGGACCGTTTCCCCGTCGCCGTCCGGCAGGAACGCGGCGATCCGCCGCTCGTGCATCCACGGAATCGTGTCCACGTGCAGGCCCGCCTTGCCCTGGCCGGCCGGCGGGTAGTCGTTGCTCCACGCGCCGAGCTCAAGACGGCGCCGGTGATGCCCGGTACGGAAGACGAGGATGTCCCCCTCGCCAAGCCGGACTCCCTGCGCCCGCTCGATCGCCTGGAGTTCGGCACGCGTCACGGCCTCCCCCGGCTCGAGCCACTTGACCCCGCGGTACCGCGGCGCGTCCAGCAGCACGCCCCTGCCGACGAGCCCTTCGCGGTACGTCGTCACGTCGAGCGCGGTGGCCCCGCGGGAGGTCATCACCTCCTGCGCGGGCCGGCCGTTGTAGACGCGGCCCCGGTAGGCGATGTGGCAGAGCGCGTCCATGTGGGTGTGGCAGTCGCCGTGGAAGGCTAGGCCGACGAAGTCGGTTGCGAACGTCACCCCGCTCGAGCCGATGTCGATGTCGTGGCCCTGGACCACGTGGTGGATGACGGGGCTCGGGTTGTCCGGCCCGGCGGCCGTGCTCATCGGGATCGCCATCGTCGCCCGCCGGCCGGACCGGACCAGCGCGGCCGCCGCCCGCACCGAGTCTTCGGTGATGTAGTTGAGCGTCCCGAGCTCGTCGCCGGGGCCCCAGCGGCCCCAGTTCTTCACCGCCTCGAAGATCTCGTCGAACTCCCGCAACGTCACCGGCGTGGGCAGCGTCAGCGTGGTCATCCCCTGGTCACCTCCTGCTGTCCTGCTCGCTACCCACCGCAGGCCGCGGGCGGAGGAACCGCTCATAGGCCGCCTGCGGCTTGACCGATTCGTGCACGACCGCGCGGACCGCGCGGATCATCCCGACCGGGTCCTCGCTCTGGAAGATGTTCCGGCCCATGTCGACCCCGGCTGCCCCCTCCTCGACGGCGCGGTAGGCCATCGTCAGCGCGTCAAGCTCAGGAAGCTTCTTCCCGCCGGCCATGACCAGCGGCACCGGGCAGGCGGACGTCACCGTGTCGAAGTCCTCGGCGCAGTAGTAGGTCTTGACCACGTGCGCGCCAAGTTCCGCGCAGATCCTGGTGGCGAGCCTGAGATAGCGCGCGTCCCTGGTCAGTTCCTTGCCGACCGCCGTGACCGCGAGCACCGGGATCCCGTACCGCTGGCCCTCGTCCACCAGCCGGGTCATGTTGTGCACCGACTGGGTTTCGAACTCGCCGCCGATGAACACCTGCACGGCGACCGCGGCGGCGTTGAGGCGGCCGGCATCCTCCATGCTGACCGCGATCTGCTCGTCGGACAGCTCCCTCAGGATGCTCGGCCCGCCGCTGGCCCGCAGCACGATGGGCGTGCGCGAAGCCGGGGGAATCGTGGACCGGACCATGCCGCGGGTGGTCATCAGCGCGTCGGCGTAGCCGAGCAGTGGGACGATCGACAGGTCCACCCGCTCCAGGCCGGTGGTCGGGCCCTGGAAGTAACCGTGGTCGATCGCCAGCATCACCGTGCGCCCGGTGGCCGGCCGGAACACCTGGGCGAGCCGGCTCTGCATGCCCCAGTCAAGCCCGCCGGACCCCTTCAGGCCGAACGGCTCCGAGCGCGCCGGCACGGACGGCGCAAAGCGCTCGCCCTCACTCCGGCTGTCTTTCTCTGCCATACGCCCCCTCCTAGCTGTCGGGGCTCCGTTGCGGAACCATGGTGCTGGGCAACGTCGCGGCCGACGGCCGCGGCGGCGCGCCCGCGGCGCGCCAGAGCGGGTTGAGCAGGCCGTCCTCGGAGAGGTCCAGCATCCGCGGGTAGATCTCCAGCCATCTGGCGTAGCTGTCGTCGTAAACGGCGACGGCGGCCGGCTTCGGCTCGAAGGTTGCCACGCGCTTCCGTAGCGCATGTTCAAGGTCGGTCAGGCTGGAGTAGAGCCCTGCCCCCTTGCCCGCGCAGAGCGCCGCGCCCAGGGCGCTGCTCTCGGTCACCGCCGGCACGTGGACCGGCAGCCCGAGCACGTCAGCGATGATCTGCGGCCACAGCGTGCCCTTGGCCGCGCCGCCGCTGAACGTGAGCTCATTCACCCGGGCGCCGGTCAGCTCGCCGATGATGCCCAGGTGGCCGCGGACCACGTAGGCGGCCGCCTCCTCGATCGCCCGCACACACGCGGCACGTCCCGTGCCGGCGGGGTCGCCCAGGTTGAATTGGATGAACGCGGGGCTCGCGTGAACCCATCTGCGCGCGTTCATCAGATTCGAGCCGATCGCGAACACCCCGTTCGAGCCGGGCGGGATCCGCGCCGCGCCTTCCTCCATCACGACGTACGGGTCCACACCCCGCGCCCGCGCGGCGGCGGCCTCGCCGTCGCAGAAGGCGTCCCGGTACCAGCGCATCGCCATCCCGCAGTAGAACCCGATCCCCTCGAGCATCCACTCGCCCGGCGTGACGTGGCAGAGCGTCCTCAGCCTGATTGCCGGGTCGATGAGCGGCGTGCCCACGAGCAGCGTGTTCTGCCAGAAAGTCCCGGCCAGGACGGTGAACTCACCAGCCCGCACGCCCGCGCCGAGCAGCCCGAGCTGGGTATCGGCCCCGCCGGCCACCACCGGGGTACCGGCCCGCAGGCCGGTCTGCGCGGCGGCGGCGGCGGTGACCCCGCCGACTGTTGTGCCCGGGTCGGCCACCTCCGGCAGCACGGCCGGCGGGATGCCGCAGATCCGCGCGATCGGCTCCGACCAGGTCCGGCGGGCCAGGCTGAACATTCCCGAGCTGGAGCCGCAGGACGGCTCGGTCACCTGGACCCCGGTCAGGCGGTAGGTGATCCAGTCGCTGAGCATGCCCAGGCTGTGGATCCGGGCGAAGATGTCCGGCCGGTGCCGCGCCAGCCAGCGGAGCCGGGCCGGCGAAGTGATGGACACCCAGTCACCGGCCTCGGCGAAGATGCGCTCGGCGGCGCCCTCCCTGATCAGATCCGCGGCCTCGCTCCCGGCGCGGCTGTCGACGTTCGGGCAGGCCCAGATCTCGGCGCCGCGCGCGTCGTAGAGCACGATCCCCTCGCGCATGCTCGTCGCCGCGACGGCGGCGACGTCGTCCCCGGTGGCGCCCGCGGAGCGCAGGGCGTCGCGGATGCAGGCCGTGATCGCGGCCCAGTTGGCCTCGACGTCGAAGTCCTGGCCCCCCGGGGCGTCCGGCGGCTCGTGGTGGGTCCATTCCCGGAGCGAGACGGCCACCTGCTCGCCCGCCACAGTGAACAGCAGCGCCCGGCAGCTCCCGGTGCCCGCGTCCACCGCGAGCAGGTAGGGTCCCCTGCGCGCGGTCATCCTGCGGCCTCCTGGCGGGCAAGGACCTCGGGGTTCAGCAGGTGGTCCGGGGTGTCGCCGGCCACGAGGCTGGCCACGGCCGCGGCGGCCATCTCAGCCCCGCGGCGCAGCGTCTCATGGGTGGCGCCGCCGATGTGCGGCGTCATGATCACGTTAGGCAGGTCGAGCAGCGGGTGGCGGTCCCCGGCCGGGCGCCGCTCCGCCACGTCCAGCGCCGCGCCGGCCAGTGCGCCGCTGGCCAGCGCCACCGCCAGGGCATCCTCGTCGACCAGCGACTCGCGCGCGGTGTTGATGAAGCACGCTCCCCGCCGCATGCGGGCGAACGCGGCAGCGCCGAACATGTGCCGGTTGTCGGCGGTGACTCTGGCGTGCACCGAAACGAGGTCTGCGCGGCTGAGCAGGTCATCGAGCGCGACCATGGTCACGCCGGCCGGGACGGTGTTCGGCGGGACGGGGTCGTAGCCCAGCATCGGGAAACCGAGAGCGCCCGCGCGCGCGGCCACCTCCCTGCCCACGTTGCCGAGGCCGACCAGCCCGAGGGTTACGCTGGCCGCCTCGCCGCCAAAGAACTGGCTGCCCTCGAAGGCGCTGGCCGCGTGCTGCCCGCCCTCGATCAGAAAACGGGCCGAGGCCGGCACGCCGCGGATGAGCATGAGGGCGAAGGCGATGGTCAGCTCGGCAACGGCAACGGCATTGCGCCCCGGCGCGTTCGTCACCAGGATGCCGCGCGCGCTGGCCGCGGCCACGTCGACGTTCACCGGCCCGCCACGGGCGCAGCAGACCAGGCGAAGCGGCGCGGCGTCAAGGATCTCCGCAGTGACGGGAGCGCCGTGCACCAGGAGCACATCGTGGCCGGTCACCGCGGCGGCCACGTCGGCGGGGTCGCCCAGGTATTCGCGCAGCGCCCGCTCGGAGTCAGTTCGGGGCGGGGCCACGTCGGTGCCGGCGATCTGCAGTTCCGTCACGATGACGGCGTCACCAAGGGCGGCCAGCGCGGCGGTGAAGACGCCGGCCGGCATGAAGGCGTCGCCTACGGCCAGGACCCGCACCGGTCGGGCCTGGGTCACGGGTAGACGTAGGTCGGCTTGATGTCGATGGCGTGACCGCTGCCCGACTCGAGCACGAATTTGAGCATCGGGGCGGTGTCCAGGTAGTAGAACTCGATCGAGTCGCCGATCCGGCCGCTCATCAGCACCTCGGCGCCGTTGGACCGCCAGTGCTCCTGCATGAGCGTGCTGTCTTCGGCGGAGTGCTTCATGCAGGCGATGTGCTGGACGCCCTCGCCGTGGGTGTCCAGGAACTCCTGGTAGATGCTCGGCCCGCTGACCGGCTGGATCAGCTCGAAGCCGAGCCCGTCGACCGACGCTTCCGCGCCGATCATCCGGTACTCGACTGGCTCGCCCTTCACCCGTGTGTCGTGCA
>Ga0207684_10001616_pt1 | contig 23920 bp, 22 predicted proteins | sample KBSK5501metaG_FD_184342 | JGI IMG/M metagenome (GOLD analysis project Ga0207684, IMG submission 184342) | Corn, switchgrass and miscanthus rhizosphere microbial communities from Kellogg Biological Station, Michigan, USA - KBS K5-50-1 metaG... | ecosystem: Host-associated > Plants > Roots >...
CTATTTCGGAGCGGCTGCGGGCGATCCGGCGAAGGGATACTAAAGCTGCGATTTGGGCGCGTGGCACGTCGTCGTATTAAACAGCGAATGCAAGATGGTGGGGGGATGCGACGCAGCGTCGACGCAGTTGCAATGGTTGAGGCAGGATTTGGCGCAACATCCTGCAACGTGCACGCTGGCATACTTTCATAGGCCGCTGTTCAGTTCTGGTGCGGCGCATGGCAACGATCCGATGATGAAGCCCCTTTGGCAAGCTCTTTAATGACGCGGGAGCAGAGGTAGTGCGGCCATGATCACCATTACGAGCGGTTTGCGCCGCAGGATCCGGAAGGGCGTGCCGACGCTCGGCGCGGCATTCGCGAGTTTGTAGTGGGGACTGGCGGTAAGACTACGCACAGACTTTTGGCGGCACCACAACCCAACAGCGAAGCGCGAAACGCGGACACTTTTGGGGTTCTCAGACTGATTCTGCACGCGCACAGCTACGAGTGGAGTTTTCTTCCTGAAGCTGGAAAGGTTTACGGATTCAGGACATGGCACCTGCCACTGATCGGGGAGATAAGCGTCTAGTCAGGCTTTTTCGGCGTCAGGTCACAGGCCTTCCTCACTTCTGCGAGATCAAGCCCGGTGGGTGAAAACTCCGCGATGCGAGGGCCGTTGCGGGTTCTAAGTTCGACTTTAAAAACTTGGGCGCCGATCAGTTCGCGGGTCGTGCCTTTGTCCATCAAAAGAAAGTGACCGCGGATCCAGTTCCAGCCATGATGGCTGTGGCTGTTGTCGACGCGGACCAGAACCTCCATCTGGGGCTGTCCCCAGAAGCCCGGACGATTAGGCGGACCGAGCCTTACGCCCGGATTGAACTCGCTCTGGCGAAATTCGCCATTCTCGCACAACAGTTCGACCCGGGGCCTATAGTCGGGATCTTCGCGAAAGGAATTGTCGGCGAGGAGTTCGAAGCGGACTCTTTTCGCCGCGGTCATTTTGTCTTCGGATTTGAACTCCACCCATTTCCCGCCGGCGTTAATACCATCATTCTCATCTTCGTACGGGCTCAGGGCGCCACCTTGGGCAAGGGCAGAAACGGCAGCCAGGCAACCGATGATGCAGCAGACGAGAAATGCGGTTCCAGGAGACGGTTTGGATGCGGCAAAGAAGTGCGGTTTCAAGGCTCCTCCGAAAATTGATACGTCCACCATATTGAACCCGACAAGAGGCCGTAAAGTTGCTTGCAATGCTCCACGAAATAGCTCCACCCGGCGGGAACTACGGTCGGGATGGGCCCAATCTGCCCGGCCAGAAAATGCTATTTCGTATTAATTTTCAAGTCGATGTAAACCTGTGAGCGGTCATCGAACTGGCTGACTGACTTGACCTCGCTTTTGTGTCCCTCGTATTGGGCGTAGACCTCGTAATCCACGCTGGTGGTGAGGGCAGGAAAGCGATAGGTGCCGTCGGGGCCCACGATGTAGGTCTTCACGGCGCGAGTGCGATTGTTGGTCAGATAGACGACGCCATTGGGGAGGGGATTATCCTGACGGTCTAGAACTTTTCCGAGGAGCAGGCGACCGACTGGTTTGCTTTTTTGAGCCGAGGCTAATCCGGCGATCGCTCCTACGGCGAACAGCAAAGCACAAACCACTGCGGAGGCCTTCTTCCCGGAGAGTTTTCTGCTGGTGAGAATCTCGCAAGTCATAGTTTTCTTCCTCGCAGACGGAAGGCTTACGAAACCGTCTCAATTCGAAACGCAGCCAATCAATAGTCTACTTGGTTAGATGCAAGCCAATGTCGACCCGCTCGTCATTCTCAACATGGACGGGAATCTCACGAACCAGGTGCAAGGGCTTTCCGTCGGGAGATTTGAAGTCCTTAAGGTCGGCCCAGACCACATAATCCGCCTTGCCCGCGTGGACGCGCTGGGCGAACTCGCCGGTATGATTGGTATAAAGCTCCCACTTCGGCTTTTTGTCCTGAGCGCGGCGAATCTTGACCTTGACGCCGTAAATGGGATGATCGTCAGGACCCCAGACGGTGCCAAAGATGAGCGCGTACGGCTGGTCCGGCTTAAGTTGTGCGGGCGTCGCAGGGATGCCGATGGCAATCCGGGCAGGTGTGAGCAATGCCGGAATGAATAATACGATCAGGAGGAAAAAGCAGAGAGAAGAGAACCGGAGGGGGGACTTAGGAATAGTCACCGTCTTCGCTTTCGTCTTCATCATCATCGTCTTCCTCATAACCCTCGCCAACAGTTTTGAGCTCCAAGGGATTGGTGGTCACGATTTCGAAATCAGTTCCGCATTCGGTACAAGACACAACCTCACCCTCGTCGACTTCTTCTTCATCAATGTTGAGGTTATTTTCGCACTCTGGACAAAGGACCATAATTGCCTCCGCTCCTATTAAGCCCCCCTGATAATATTTAGATTCTCTCTCACCGGAGGTCAAGCGCCGGGGGACCGGATGCTCGATTCTTCCGGCAATCCGGAATCGATGGTTCTCTTATTAGTCTCGCACACGAAACCGAGGTCAGCGTAATGATTCATAAGTTGAAGCGGGGGTTGCTTGTTGCGTTCACAATCTGGGCCGCGGTCTCAGCGCAGGCACGGGGGAGCGCAAGCACCGGGAAGCGCGACGGTACGCCGGCGGATGGGCGGATCGCGGCCGCCCTGGGGCAGGTTTCCGCCGAGCGTATTCAGGCTGATATCGAAAAGCTGGTGAGTTTTCACACCAGAGTCACTCTGTCGGTCCAGGATCAGGCTTCGATTGCGATGGGGCGGGGGATCGGGGCGGCGCGGGAGTGGATCAAGTCCGAATTTGAGCGCTATTCAAGGGAGTGCGGCGGATGCCTGGAGGTTAAAGCCGATTCGTTCAGCCAGGCGCCGGGAGACCGCATCCCGAGGCCTACGGATATCACCAACGTTTACGCCGTGCTGAAGGGAAGGGACTCGGAAAACGCGAAGCGTATTGTGCTGGTCACAGGCCATTATGATTCGCGCAACAGCGACACTCTCGACATCGAGAAAGCTGCGCCCGGGGCCAATGATGATGCCAGCGGGACTGCCGTCAGTCTGGAATGCGCGCGGGTGCTCAGCAAGCTGAAGTTTCCGGCGACCATCATCTTTCTAACGGTGGCGGGAGAAGAGCAAGGGCTGAACGGCAGCCATCACTTCGCGAAGTCGGCGAAGGATCAGGGTTGGAACGTCGAGGCGGTGTTGAACAACGACATTGTGGGCGGTGACAAGAGTGCAGAACAGGACCGCAGGGTGGTGCGCCTATTTTCCGAGGGCTTGCCGGCGGCCGCCTCTGAGCGGGATATTCGGCGCATCCGCGGACTGGGCGGAGAGAACGATTCGGCGTCGCGTCAACTGGCGCGATATATCACGGAAGTGGGGCGCAGCTATGACGTCGGTGTGAAACCGGTGATGATATTTCGCTTGGACCGTTATTTGCGCGGCGGCGACCATTATTCATTCAACCAACAAGGATTCGCGGCGGTACGCTTTACCGAGTGGCGCGAGGATTTCCACCATCAGCATCAGGATGTGCGCAGCGAGAATGGCATTGAATATGGCGATCTGCCGAAGTTTGTCGATTTTGAATACGTAAGGCGCGTAGCGCGGCTGAATGCAGCGACACTGGCATCGCTGGCGTCGGCGCCGGCGCCGCCCGCGAATGTGCGCTTGCAGACAAAAGACTTGGAGAATGATTCCACGCTTACCTGGGACGCCTCCCCAGGTGGCTTGGCGAGGGAATACGAGGTCTTATGGCGGGCGACGACGAGCCCGGAATGGGAGCATGTCCAAAATGTTGGCCAGGCTACGCGCGCAACCTTGAAGATCTCGAAGGATAATGTGATGTTTGCGGTCCGAACGATCGACAAAGACGGGCACCGCAGTTTGCCAGTGGTACCGGTGCCGGAACCTTAGGACGGAGGATCCAGCGCCGCGAAGCTTGCGGCGCACAACCTGATAAAATGGACAGAGTTGTCGTCGGCGGGGTTTGAGGTTATTCCCTGCTGGCGACTAACCCCGACAGTAGCAACTAAATGTATCGCGGACGCACAATGTCGTTGAGCTTTCCGCCGTTCACGCGGTGGGTCAAACGGCTGATCATTATCTGTGCGGCTGTCTATTTCCTCCAAGTGGTGTTTGAAAGACTAGCGCCTCAAATAGAAGGGGCGTTGGAACTCTATCTTGGTTTGGTTCCTGCGGCGGTCGTGCACTATGGATTCATTTGGCAGCTCGTCACCTATTCTTTCCTCCACGGCGGCTTGACCCACCTGTTACTCAATATGCTGACGCTCTGGATGTTCGGATCTCAGGAGGAACAGGACTGGGGTTCGCGCAAGTTTCTCGAGTTCTATTTTTTCTGCGTGATTGGAGCGGCGCTGGTAACTGTGGGCGTCTCCTACACGGGCCTGCCCGGGCTCTCGCCCTTGAACCCAACCATTGGAGCTTCTGGTGGGATATACGGCCTGCTAATCGCCTTTGGAATGCTTTACGGCGACCGCGAGGTCCTCCTGTTTCCGATCCCCTTTTCGATCAAAGCGAAATACCTGGTGGGCATTATTATCTTTGTGGTCGTGGTCGCAACCTTCCAGCCGTCGCAGGGTGGAGTCGCCAACTTTGCTCATCTGGGCGGATTATTCTTCGGGTTCATTTACGTGAAATTTGTGCCGGACCGCGGGCTCCTGTTCGGCCTTTCGGAACGCTACTTCAGCACGCGCAACTGGTACTACCGTTGGAAGCGCAAGCAAGCGGCGAAGAAGTTTGAGGTCTACATGCGCCGGCATGACCGCAAGGTTGAGTTCGATGAGCACGGCAACTACATCCCCCCGGATGAGGCAGACTCGCACAAGACCAATGGCGGGTCGAAGTCGGGCTGGGTGAATTAGAACTGGCCGGCGGAGGCCGCGAGGTTCTTCGAGGCGCCGCGTGCTGCGTCGTGCCGCCCCCGATACGTTGCCAGCAACCTCTCTACGGCAGGAAGTTTTGAAGTTCCGCCAATATCTTCTGGGGTAGGTCTGTCCGCCTTGATTTCCCTTTGAATCCTAAGTCGTGGCCTGTGCCTTCTACGGGTAGCAACTTAGTCTTGGCGGGGATCAGCTTTAGCGCTTGTTCGATTTCTTGCAGCGAGCCGAAGGGATCGCGCGTGCCCTGCACGAAGAGCGCGGGCGTTTGCAAATTGAAGAAGTGTTGCGTGCGCAGCTGTTCGGGTTTTCGCGGCGGGTGCAGCGGATAGGAAAGCAGCAGCAGCCCTGGGGCGAGATCGGGTTCGTCGGCACAGAGCATGCTGGATTGGCGTCCTCCGTAGGAATGGCCCCCGACGAACAGACGACCTAACACGATTGTTTTCAGCGCGGCGACGGCATTTTTCAGGCCTGCGCGATCACGCTTAGCGTCGCCCGGACCGGGTGGTCCGAAGGACCTCGCCTGGCGGTAAGGTAAGTCGCAGCGCAGTACTGTGAAGCCCGCATCCGCAAAGACCTGGGACAGCGCGGTCAGCAGCGGGGATTGGCAGTTCGATCCCGCGCCGTGCGTGACGACGAGACCATCGCCCGAGGGTTTCCCGGGACGGTGGAGAAATCCACGAACGGGTGGATCGGCACTGAGATCGGTGAATGTTTCCGGATTGGAGATGGTGGACATATCGGAGAAGGTTCAGCCCTCAGCCGGGAGAACGCGATTGCTGGCCAGTGCAGCAGTGGCGCCCCGAGCAGTCTTCGCCAGCCGAACATAGGCCAGGATCGCCAGCACGGTAAAGACAACCGCCTGCACCAGATGGATCCAGAACCAGGCATCCGCGCCATTTTCCGCGACCAGCCCGCGGCTCGCGTCACGCGGCCAGACCAAGGTGAAGAAGATCAGCAAGCCGAAGAAATGCACCGGGATATTCGGCACAATCGAATTGGCCAGGTGGGCCGTCGTGCCGAACATTACTCCTACGAGAAAATACACGAGAAGCTTCGGCCATAAGAATCCTTGCGTTGGGCCATGAACCAACGAAAACAAAATCGATGAGATGATGACGGCGGTGGGAGCGGGAAACTGCCTTTCGAGAATTACCTGGCAGTAGCCGCGGAACGCGGGTTCTTCCGTCAACGGGGCAGCCAGGGACGCCATCCCCATCATCAGCACCACGGTTCGCAAGGGATGGTTGGAGAAGTCCGGGACCGCATTTCCCGGCATTTTCACGAGTTGGGACAAAACGATCCAGTACCCAGCCAGGGCGACGAGGGAGAGGCCACCCGCGACTTGCGCCCAAGCCAATACCGAGCCCGGCACCGGGTTGGCCCGCAAACAGAAGCGCCGCGCCGCGGAGGTCCTGCGCGGCCACCACTTGCCGCCGAGATACCGCCACATCAGCCACAACAGAACCGCCATCACCGGGACCGACCACGGGATCCCCGGGGCGCTTGCGAGGTTAACGGTGGCCAGCGTCGCCCAGACGCCGGCGCCGAAAACGGTGATCGCGAAGCCCAAGAGGGCGGACCAAGCCAGCGCGCGCATTGGACTTGAGACCAGCTCCATATGGTTTGCCTCACAATCTCTGCTGATGCTCGAAAGCCCGGCTGACTCAAGTTCTCGGTCGAGCCCACGGTCCGATGCTAAAGCCGTGCTTCCTCCAACCTTTCGTGTACTTTCAGAACTTGGATTTCGTGGCCCAGTTTGGCCCACCAGCGATGCACTTTGGGATCTTCCTGAGCGTTGCGCAGGGCTTCCTCAGACTTCCAATAGCGCAGCAGCACGTATTGCTGATGGCTTGAGTCGCGGAAAAGGAAGTCGCGACTGTAGCCGGAGGTTTCAAGAACGGACTTGAGTTCGCGCAGCGTAGCGAGAGCTTCCTGCTCTTCGCCAGGCAAGAGCTCGAAGATGGCGATGGAGAGAATTTCCTGCGACATGGCTAAAGCCGAATCTTGCGTATCCGCGATAAAACGGGCTGCGGCGCAATACAGCTTGCATAATGAACGCGGCGGCCAAGGCTAAAGCCCCGCGTAATTCTATACTTTACGCGGCGCTGAAACGCCGTTCTTCCAGGGCACGGTTCAGGTTTGTGCGTCTTCCGCAGGCTGCAAAGTCGCTCTCCCCAAGACTGCAGGAGATCCGCAAGCCACGCCAGTTTAACGTTTTCGTGAAGGCGTGTGCGAAGATTTCTTGCGGCTTGGGGAAGTAACTGGTTGCGGTGTGGCCGGAGCGGCGGAAGCTTCCTCGGCAGTGACTGTGTGCAAGCGAAGGAAGTTCGTGGATCCCGAAGCTTGCCGAGTGCCAGCGACAACTCCCAACACGTCGCCGGACTTAAGCAGGCCGTGGCGCAGAAGGTCGCGTTCTGCCAGGTTGACCATCTGCTCGGCAGACAGCGCCTGGTGGCAGCGCATGGGCTGGACTCCCCAGAAAAGGTGGGTGCGGCGGGCCACGGACTCAACACGGGTAAACGCGTAAATGACCGCCGGAGGACGGTATTTGGAAATCATGCGCGCGGTGTTGCCGCTCTCGGTAAAGACGGCGATGGCGCCCATGGGAAGGTCTTCGGCAGCGTGGGCAATGGATTCGCAGATGGTTTCGGCGATGGAAAGACCACGACGGTCGCGGCGTCGGGGCTGCGTGAACTCGGCCATATTGCTTTCCGCTTCGATGACAATGCGTGACATGATGGCCACCGCCTCCCGCGGATAGCGGCCGCTGGCGGTTTCGGCGGATAACATCAGGGCGTCGGTTCCATCGAAGACGGCGTTGGCTACGTCGCTGGCTTCGGCACGTGTGGGGCGTGGGTTCTCAATCATCGACTCGAGCATTTGCGTGGCCGTGATCACCGGTTTGCGCCAGGCGGCAGCACGGCGGATGACATGCTTCTGAATCACCGGAACTTTTTCCGGCGGAACTTCCACGCCCAGATCACCGCGCGCCACCATGACGCCGTCCGCGACTTCAAGGATTTCCTCGAGATGGTCAATGGCCTGCGGTTTTTCAAGCTTTGCGATCACAGGAACGTCGCTGGCGTGGCGCGTGATTATTTGTTTTCCCATTCGCACGTCTGATGCGGACCGCACGAACGAAAGTGCGACCACGTCTACTCCGTGTTTCAGCCCGAACTCGAGATCTTTGCGGTCTTTTTCGGTCAGCGCCGGGATAGAGAGTGCGGCACCGGGCAGGTTGATGCCCTGGTGTTCACCCAGAAGTCCGCCGTTTACAACCTCGCAGACTACGTCTTTGCCGCGAACGCTGCGGACCCGCAACTCTATCAGTCCGTCGGAAAGCAAGATTCGATCGCCGGGTTCAACTTCGTACGCCAAACCGGTGAAGGTGGTGGAAATGCGGGTCGCAGTGCCGGCGATGTCGCGCGGTGTGATCATCACGACCGACCCCGTTTTCATTAACACGGGCTCGTGACCCTCCAGGCGGCCGGTGCGGATCTTAGGGCCTTGCAGGTCCTGAAGTATGCAGATCGTGCGACTTTCTTTTTCTGCCGCGCGGCGTAGACGCTCGATATTGCGGGCATGGTCTTCGTGAGATCCGTGGGAAAAATTCAGGCGGGCGACGTCCATGCCGAGGCGCAGCAGGTCGCGCATGGTGGCCTCAGAGTGGCAGGCGGGGCCGATAGTGCAGATGATTTTGGCGCGGCGTCCCACGGAAGCGGGGTTGCGTGATGGGGTATCGGACGGCAACTGTGGCTTTGACTTGTTCAATAGCTTCCCAATCAAGGCTTGGAGTTTAAGATTGAAAGGACCGATTCCAACAACTTCGCGACCAGGGACGGATTACTCTTCAGATCTGAACATCGGCAACCTCCGCCCAATCTTGAACAGAATATGGACAACTAAAGATGCCCAGCAGGGCGAAAGCCCGCATTTTAACGGGCACCTTACGCGGCGCTGAAGCGCCGCTCCTCACCGGTATTGCCACAGTATTTGCCTGTTCCTGCCGCATTGCGGCCCCCGGCCAGTTGTTAGGGCGCCCCATCCTTGTGCGAGGACATTTGGAGCTCTCTGCCCAGCATGGCGCGAGGGAATAGCATGGCATTGAATTCCGCGCCCACCAGCACCACCAGAGAGATCATGTACATCCAGACGAGCAGAGCGATCGCCACTCCTAGCGAGCCGTAGATAATACTGTAATCGGCGTAGTGTTGGAGGTACCAGCCGAATAGGGCGGTTGACGTGAACCACAAAGCGGTGGCCAGTGTGGCGCCGGGAATTACGCTGTGCCAAGGTTGAGTGCGCGGGACCGCGTTGTGATAAATGAGCGCAATTACCGCAATGCTGGTGAGGGTCGCGATCACCCACCGGGTGGCCGTCCAGAGAAGCAGAATGTAAGCGCTGAACTCGTGCCCGATGTAGAACAGGATGCGGGTCTCGATACGGCTGCCAAAGGCCACGAGCAGGGTAGCGAACGTCATGGGAAGGCCGGCGAGAATGACCAGCGAGAATGCGATCAGCCGCTCCTTCACCAATCCCCAAGTTTTGGGAAGTTCGTAACAGCGGCGGAAGCCTTCCATCCAGGAGATCATTACGCCAGAAGCGGTCCAGAGGGTAAGCAGTGAGGTGAAGAAGAGCAAACCAACGGAACGCTGAGTCGCGCCTCGGAGATAGATCATGGCGGTGTTACTGCCCGCAGGCAGAATCCGCGACAGGGCGTAGGAAATTTCCTGCACATAAGGTTGGCCCTTGCTCGATGTGGCCAGGACCGAACCCAGAACCAGTAAGGTAGGAAAAAACGTAAGAATGGAAGAATAGGCGGAAGCTTTTGCAATGGCGAACGAGTCATGCTGAAAGGCACGCCAGAAAGCCAGCCGCAGAAGGCGCAGAAAACGCATCAGCGCTGACCCTAGAGTATGGCGGGAAGGCTCCGCCCGCAAAGAAGGAAGAGCGCCGGGTTCCTCAATGGGCAATCGCTTAGGGTTGGCGTGCATCGGCTATTGGATGGCAAAAAAGGTTTCGGGAGCGATGCGGTCCGCCCCCGATTCGCGCTTCTCCGGCCTATTCCGCGGCCAATTCCTCGGTCTCGCCCTCGTGCCGCATCATTTCGAGGGCCCGTTCGGCCTCTTCATATGCAGCGGAAACTTCAGCCTGCACCTTGGCCGCGGCCTCTTCCATTTCTGGCGAGAGGCGCACGTTGCGATAATACTCCATGCCGGTGCCGGCCGGGATCAGGCGTCCGACGATGACGTTCTCTTTGAGGCCGCGCAGGTGGTCAACCCTGCCGTTGATTGACGCCTCAGTCAGCACCCGCGTGGTCTCCTGGAACGACGCCGCCGAAATGAAGGAGTCAGTCGAGAGCGACGCTTTGGTGATTCCCAGCAGGAGCGGTCGTCCGGTGGCCGGCTTGCCGCCCTGCGAAATCACGCGCTCATTCTCTTCGTGGAACGCGAATTTATCGAGCTGTTCCTCCAGCAAGAATCGCGTGTCCCCGACATCCTCGACCTTCACCCAGCGCATCATCTGGCGGACAATCACCTCGATGTGTTTGTCGCTAATGTTGACGCCCTGGAGCCTATAGACTTCCTGGATTTCGTTCACCAGGTAAGACTGCAGCTCCTTTTCCCCAAGCACGGCGAGGATGTCGTGCGGGTTGAGCGGCCCATCCATGAGGGGTTCACCCGCCTTGACGCGCTCGCCCTCCTGCACGTTGATATGGACACCACGCGGCACTGAGTACTCTTTCTCCGTGCCGTTGTCGGCCACCACGTAGATCTTGCGCTGGCCCTTGGCAACTTCGCCGAATTTGACCGTACCATCGATTTCGCTGATGACTGCGGTCTCATGCGGCTTGCGAGCCTCGAACAACTCCACCACGCGCGGCAAACCACCGGTGATGTCTTTCGTTTTGGTGGTCTCGCGCGGGATCTTTGCCAACACGTCACCCGGCGACACCGCGTCGCCGTCCTGCACCATAAGGTGAGAACGTGAGGGCATAAGGTAGCGCTTGCTGCTCTTGCCCTTGATCACAATGGCCGGTTGGCGCTTCTCGTCGGGCGAATCGGCCACCACGTGTCTGGACAAACCGGTGACTTCGTCCACTTCTTCGTGAAGCGTCACGCCTTCCTGCAAGTCCTTGAACTGCACGGTGCCGCCGAACTCGGTGAGGATGGCGAAAGTGTATGGATCCCATTCGACCATCACCTGCCCGAGTTTTACGGCATCGCCGTCATTGACCTTAAGCTTGGCGCCGTACACCACTGAGTAGCGCTCACGTTCGCGGTTCTTTTCGTCGACTACCGCGATGGAACCTTGGCGGTTCATCACCACCAGATCGCCCGACTTGGACTTGACCGTCTGCAAGCCGATGAAACGCACGACACCGTTGTTCTTGGCATCGAGACGCGACTGTTCGGAAACTCGCGAAGCGGTACCGCCGATGTGGAAGGTACGCATCGTGAGCTGCGTTCCGGGCTCGCCGATGGACTGGGCCGCGATAACGCCAGTGGCCTCACCCAACTCGACCAGACGTCCCGACGCCAGGTTGCGGCCGTAGCACATGACGCAAACCCCGCGCTTGGACTCGCAGGTGAGCACGGAGCGGATCTTCACCCGCTCGATGCCCGCGGCCTGAATCGCCCCAGCGAGCTCCTCGGTGATCTCGTTGTTGATATCGACGATGACGTTGCCATCGTAGTCTTTAATCTTTTCGAGCGACACGCGGCCTACGATGCGGTCACGCAAGGGCTCGATAATTTCTCCCGCTTCGACGATGCCCTGCACGTAGATGCCATCCACGGTGCCGCAATCGTACTCGCTGATGATGACGTCCTGAGCCACGTCCACCAGGCGACGGGTGAGGTAGCCGGAGTCAGCCGTCTTAAGGGCCGTGTCCGCCAGACCTTTACGGGCGCCGTGGGTGGAGACGAAGTACTCGAGCACGGTCAACCCTTCGCGGAAGTTTGCCGTGATCGGCGATTCGATGATTTCGCCAGAAGGCTTGGCCATCAATCCGCGCATACCGGAGAGCTGGCGAATCTGCTGTTTCGATCCGCGCGCGCCGGAGTCGGCCATGACATAAATCGGATTGAGATCGCCTTCCTTGTCCCGCCGCTGCATCTCGCCGAACATCTCGTCGGCCACCTTTTCGGTGATGCCCGACCAGATTTCGATGACTTTATTGTAACGTTCCCCGTTGGTGATGGCGCCATCCAGATATTGCTGTTGAACGGCAACCACCTGCTTTTCGGCCTCGCGGACCAGGGTCTTCTTGCTGTCCGGAATAACCATGTCATCGATGCCGATGGAGAGGCCGGCTTTAGTTGCAAAGCGGAAGCCCAGCTCCTTCACTTCGTCGAGCATCTTGACCGTGGTTTCAAGTCCGAAGCGCAAATAGCCGTAGTTGACCAAAGCGCCCACGCCCTTTTTCTTCAGCAGACCGTTGATGTAGGGCATGGCCTCGGGCAAATGGTCGTTCAGAATGGCGCGGCCTACGGTGGTGTTCAGGAAAGTGCGATCCACCTGAACCGGCTCGGTGTGGATGATGTCCTGATCATCATAGGCTGTGGTCAGGTCAATCAATTCGCCGCTGTAACGCAGGCGAATGGGGGTGAGGGTTTCAACGGCACCCGCCTCCAGCGCCATGAGCACTTCGTCGATGTTGGCGAAGGCGCGGCCTTCACCTTTCGCCCCGGGCTTGCCCTTGGTCAGGTAATACAACCCTAGGACCATGTCCTGGGTGGGCACGGTGATGGGCTGACCCGATGCCGGTGAAAGAATATTGTGCGACGCCAACATGAGTACGCTGGCTTCGACCTGCGCTTCCGGAGAAAGCGGAATGTGAACCGCCATCTGGTCGCCGTCGAAGTCGGCGTTGAATGCCGTGCAAACCAGCGGGTGGATTTTGATGGCCTTGCCTTCCACCAGTACCGGCTCGAAAGCTTGAATGCCGAGACGGTGTAGCGTCGGAGCGCGGTTCAGCAACACCGGATGGTCTTTGATGACCTCTTCCAGGATGTCCCACACGATGGGCTCCTGCTGCTCCACCATTTCTTTGGCCTGCTTGATGGTGGTGACATTGCCAGTTTGTTCGAGCCGGTGGTAGATAAACGGCTTGAACAACTCGAGCGCCATTTTCTTGGGCAATCCGCACTGGTGCAGCTTGAGTTCGGGACCAACCACGATCACGGAACGTCCGGAATAATCCACGCGCTTGCCCAGAAGGTTCTGGCGGAAACGTCCCTGCTTGCCCTTCAGGGTGTCGGAGAGCGATTTGAGCGGGCGGTTGTTGGCGCCACGCAGCACGCGGCCACGGCGACCGTTATCGAAGAGAGCGTCAACCGCCTCCTGCAGCATGCGCTTCTCATTGCGCACGATCACTTCTGGCGCGTGCAGGTCCATCAACTTCTTCAAACGGTTGTTGCGGTTGATTACGCGACGGTAGAGATCGTTGAGATCCGAAGTCGCGAAACGGCCGCCATCCAATGGAACCAGAGGACGGAGCTCAGGTGGTATGACCGGAATGACATCCAGGATCATCCAGTGAGGCTTGTTGCCGCTCTTGCGGAAGGCCTCGACAACCTTGAGGCGCTTAGCGTACTTGAGCCGCTTCTGCAGCGAGCTCTCGTTCTTCATCTTCTCGCGCAGCTCAACAGACAGGCCTTCGATGTCGATCCGCTTGAGAAGTTCCTTGATTGCTTCCGCACCCATCATGGCCTTGAATCCGGCCGGACGGTATTGCTGGTCGAGTTCGCGGAACTTGGCTTCGTCCTTGATAACTTCGCGATCTTTCACCGGAGCATCGCCGGGCTCGACTACGACGTAGGCTTCGAAGTAGAGGACCGACTCGAGGTCGCGCAAGGAAATGTCGAGCAGGTGTCCAATACGGCTGGGCAAGCCCTTGAAGAACCAAACATGCGAGCAGGGCGAAGCCAGCTCAATGTGACCCAGTCGCTCACGGCGCACTTTGGAGAGCGTAACCTCCACGCCGCATTTGTCGCAGATCACGCCGCGGTGCTTCATGCGCTTGTACTTGCCGCACAAGCACTCCCAGTCCGTGACCGGGCCGAAGATGCGGGCGCAGAACAAGCCGTCCCGCTCCGGCTTGAAGGTCCGGTAGTTGATGGTCTCAGGTTTGGTCACTTCCCCGTGCGACCAGCTACGGATTTTTTCCGGGGAAGCCAGACTGATGCGAATAGCATCGAAGTCCGCAATCACATTTGCCATTTCGAACGGGCTCGAACGAAACAAGGTGTTCCTCCGCTTCCTGCGGTCGTGCGCCACCGCGAGCGGCTCTCAAAATCAGTTCCTGGTCCCCGATTCTCAGTGCTCCGTAGAACCGGTTGAACTCTTGCCTTTCATGCGGCATCGAGAGCTCATGCCGCAGTGGCGGATGTTTCAAAAATCCATCAGTATTCTTCAGCAACAGCATCGCTGTATGAGACGTAGCAAGCTAGGACTCTCCAACCAGTGACCCTATTAATCGGCTGCTGCGCTGGCCGTGGGCTTCTTTTCGGTTGCCTTGATCAGTTCCACATCGAGGCAGAGCGACTGCAGCTCGCGGATCAGCACGTTGAACGATTCGGGCACGCCCGGCTCCATGGCAGCTTCGCCTTTGACGATGGCCTCGTAGATCTTGGTACGGCCGTATACGTCGTCGGACTTCGCCGTCAGTAGCTCCTGCAAGATGAATGCAGCGCCATAAGCCTCAAGCGCCCAGACTTCCATTTCTCCGAAGCGCTGTCCGCCGAACTGCGCCTTGCCTCCCAGCGGCTGCTGGGTGATAAGCGAGTACGGTCCAATGGAGCGGGCGTGAATCTTGTCGTCCACCAGGTGCGACAGCTTCAGCATGTAGATGTAGCCCACCGCAACCGGCTGTTCGAACTGATCGCCAGTCATGCCGTCATACAAAGTGGTCTTGCCCGAGGTCGGCAGGCCGGAGCGCTCCAGCAGCGCTTTGATCTCGCCTTCGCGAGATCCGTCAAACACCGGCGAACCCATGAAAACACCCTCCGTCAAAGTTGGAGCAACCACTTCCAGCTCTTCGTCGCTCATGTCGGCGATGATGTCGGCGAGCTTTGTGTCCTTGAACAGCACCTTCAACTCGCGCCGAATGGCTTCCGTACGAGTGTTCTCGGCAAGCAGTTGTTTGATCTTCTCGCCCAGAGCAAAGCCGGCCCAACCGAGGTGAGTTTCGAGAATCTGGCCCACGTTCATACGGCTGGGCACGCCGAGAGGATTGAGCACGATCTCTACCGGAGTTCCGTCCTCGAGGTACGGCATATCCTCTTCGGGCAGAATGCGGGCAATCACGCCTTTGTTTCCGTGACGGCCGGCCATCTTGTCGCCCACGCTCAGCTTGCGCTTCATGGCGATGTAGACCTTGACCAGCTTGATCACGCCTGGCGGAAGTTCGTCGCCCTTGGTAAGTTTCTCCTTCTTCTCGTTGACAATCTTCTTGAGCACGTCGATCTGACGCGAGGTCATTTCCTCGATCTCGTCGATCTGCTCGTTTACCCGCGGGTCTTTGTCGGCGTACTTGATACGCTTCAAGTTGCGGGTTGAGATGCGCTCAATAGCATCGCGATCGAGCACGGCACTTTTGGACAGCAAGCGCTTATTGGTGCGCTCGTCGTGTAGGTCGGCCTGCACTTCCTTGCCGCCCAGGATGTTTTCCAGACGCTTCAACCGTTCATCGGTGAGGATTCGAATCTCGTCCGAGAGGTTCTTCTCCAGTTTGGCGATTTGCGTGGCCTCGATGAACTTGGCACGCTCGTCTTTCTCCTGGCCCTTACGGGAGAAGATTTTCACGTCAACGATAATGCCTTCAATGCCCGGCGGGCAGTAGAGCGATGCGTCGCGCACGTCGCCGGCTTTTTCGCCGAAGATTGCGCGTAGCAGCTTCTCTTCCGGTGTCAACTGAGTTTCGCCCTTGGGCGTAACCTTGCCCACCAGGATGTCGCCCTGCTTGATGCTGGCGCCGATGCGGATCACGCCGGCTTCATCAAGGTTACGCAACATGGACTCGCTAACGTTGGGAATGTCGCGCGTGACCTCTTCTGGACCGAGCTTGGTGTCGCGGGCTTCGATCTCGTACTCCTCGATGTGCAGCGAGGTGTAGTAGTCGTCCTTCACCATCTTCTCGGAGACCAGAATCGCATCTTCGAAGTTGTAGCCGCGCCAGGGCATGAAGGCCACGAGCACATTGCGTCCCAGGGCCAACTCACCCAGGTCGGTGCAAGGGCCGTCGGCAATGACCTGTCCTTTGATCACGCGCTGTCCCTTGTGAACCACCGGCTTTTGGTTGATGCAGGTGTTCTGGTTGGAGCGCTTGAACTTGGTGAGCTGGTAGATATCGCTACCCACTTCACGCGATAGCTGCATGGGATGGTGTTCGCCTTCGACGCGCACGATGATGCGCTCGGAGTCGACCGAGTCCACGATGCCGTTGCGCCGGGCCAATACCACTGCGCCGGAATCGCGCGCCGTTACGCCTTCCATACCGGTGCCCACGATGGGAGCCTGTGCACGCAGCAAAGGCACGGACTGGCGTTGCATGTTCGCGCCCATCAATGCACGGTTGGCGTCGTCATGCTCGAGGAATGGAACCAAGGACGCTGCGACCGAAACCAGCTGTTTCGGGCTGACGTCGATGTAGTCCACTTCGTCGCGGTTCACCAGCACGAAGTTGCCGGCCTTACGCGCGTTGACCAGTTCGGCGGTGATGCGCCCCTTCTCGTCGAGGTTGACGTTGGCCTGCGCGATGGTGTGGCGATCCTCTTCCCATGCGGATAGATAGAACGAGAACGGCTCAATCTCGACTGGCTTCTTGCGACGTTCCCGCAGATCGACGTTGACCTTTTCAATTTCATGCTTCTCAAGGTGATCGCCCACCTTGTAGTCGCTGTCGCCGGTGTTGACCACGGTGACATAGTCAACCACGCGGCCGCTCTTGATCTTGCGGTAAGGCGACTCGATGAAGCCGTAGTCGTTGATACGCGCGTAGCAACTCAACGACGAGATCAGTCCGATGTTGGGACCTTCCGGGGTCTCAATCGGGCAGATACGTCCGTAGTGCGTGGGATGCACGTCGCGAACTTCGAATCCAGCACGTTCGCGCGACAGACCGCCCGGCCCAAGAGCCGAGAGACGCCGCTTGTGCGTGATCTCGGAGAGCGGGTTGGTCTGGTCCATGAACTGCGATAGCTGAGACGATCCGAAAAATTCGCGGATCGCAGCCATCACCGGCTTGGCATTGACCAGGTCGTGCGGCATAGCCGTCGACATCTCCTGGTACACGCTCATCTTTTCCTTGATGGCGCGTTCCATGCGGACCAGGCCGATGCGGAACTGGTTTTCCATCAGTTCGCCTACAGCGCGAACGCGGCGGTTACCGAGGTGATCGATGTCATCCACCGAGCCAATGTTCTTGCGCAGCTTCAGCAGGTACCCGATCGTGCCGTAGAAATCATCGGGATCGAGGGTACGCTTGTCGAGGCTGGTCGCGTCCTGGTTCTCGAACAGCTTGATGTTGAACTTCAAGCGGCCCACCCGCGAGAAATCATACTTCCGCGGATCGAAGAACATGCCGTGGAACAGGGCTGTGGCGGTGTCCAGCGTCGGCGGATCGCCGGGGCGCAGTTTGCGATAGATTTCGATTAAGGCTTCCTGCGGCGTCTTTACCGAGTCGCGCTTCAGGGTCTGGCTGATCACTGTGCCCACGTCGTCGCGCTCAGGGAAGAAGACATTCATCTCGACCACGCCCGAGTCGAGGATCTTGGACACCTTGTCTGCGGTCAGCTCGCTATTGGCCTCCAGCAGAACTTCGCCAGTAGTGGTGTCGACTATATCGCCAGCTGCCCATGCTCCTTCGAGATCGGTCAGATCGACTTCAATTTCTGTGACCTTCGCCTTTTGGATGTCCTTCAGAATCTGGGCGTTGATCTTGCGCCCCGAGTGAGCGATTTCCTCGCCCGACTTGTTCTTGATACTGTGGGCCAGCTTCATGCCCAGCAGGTTGGTTGGCTTCTCGCTGGCCGGGTCAAGCGTCCAGAATAGCCTCTTGTCGCGGACAACCAGGCGATCAACGGTGTAGAACGTGCGGAGAATGTCTTCGCTGGAACGCAGGCCAAGCGCGCGGAGGAAGATCGTCCCCAGAAATTTGCGCTTGCGATCGATGCGGACGTAGAGAACGTTCTTCTGGTCGTACTCGAATTCGACCCACGAACCGCGGTACGGAATGATCTTGCCCAGGAAGTAGGTGCGGTTGTTGGCGGTCTCGAAGAATACGCCCGGAGAACGGTGCAACTGGCTTACAATGACGCGCTCGGTTCCGTTGATGATGAAGGTGCCGTTCTGCGTCATCAGCGGAACGTCACCGAAGAAAACTTCCTGTTCTTTAATGTCGCGGATGGAACGGTTGCCAGTCTCCGCGTCCTTATCGAAGATGGTCAGCCGCATGGTGACCTTAAGCGGCGCGGAGTAGGTCATGCCGCGCTCTTCGCACTCGGCCACGTCATACTTCAATTGCAGTCCGACTGGGTCACCGCACTTATTGCAGAAGTCTGGAGTGTTGGCGTTGTAGGTTCCGCACTTCGAGCACAGCACTTCCCCCGGATGAAACGGGTCGGTGATAACGGTGTTGCCGCAATTCTTACAAGTGGTGCGCAGGTGATGCAGTCCCTTGAGGTGGCCGCACTTGCACTCCCAGTTACCAATGGCGTAATCCACAAACTCAAGTTGTGATACGTTGCGGAAGTCGGTGATCGGAAATACCGACTGAAACACCGCCTGCAAGCCGCCGTCTTCGCGCTCGCTGGGCAGCTTGTCCATTTGGAGGAAGCGGTCGTAGGAACGCTTCTGCACCTCAATCAGATTCGGGATCTGAATGGTGGCCGGAATTTTTGAAAAATCAAAACGTTTGCGGAAGGTATTGTTCTTCATCGTCAAGAAACTCCCAATCTCTCGCGCAGCGAGGGCCGCGCCAAACTTGCGGAATGTATGGCGCTTGTCGCGCCGCGGCAGTTACCCGTTCGTGGAACTCGTTAACGCAGAACCTAAAAAGACGACGGGGCGCCTGCGGGGACAGGTGTTCCCGCAGACGCCGTGCAAGGCGTTTCGTCCTTCTTGATTTGAATTCTTTCGCGCCAGTTTTTCTTCGGCCTGTTTCCGTCCCGCCTGCCTGCGGGACAGCGCCCAAAACTTGCCTCGAAGCTTACGCTCGCCTGCCAGTTCGGAATGCAGGATCGCGTCCGGATTGTGCAGCCAGAGGAAGCGACGTTATATAGATGCTAACATCGCCGCCCCGGCTTCACAACTTAAAACTTGAATATTTTCTGAGACTTGCACAGGATCTGGTGCGACTCCGCGCCACGACGGCACGGTGCTGCCAGAGCTTCGGGTACAACCCTCAGGATGACGCCAGCGGCACTCCCACTTCGCTCACGCCCCGCAGACCCTTCGACACGGGGCCCCTTCGTGGCCTCGTTCAGGATAGCGGCGCGCGGCTCAGACGGCGCGCCAACGCCGCTACTTCACTTCAACAGTGGCGCCGGCATCCGTGAACTTCTTCTTAATGGTCTCCGCTTCCTCCTTGGAAACGCCCTCTTTGACGCTCTTGGGCGCTCCGTCCACCAGTTCCTTGGCTTCTTTCAAGCCCAGGCTGGTGACTTCGCGGACGGCCTTGATCACGTTGATCTTGTTAGCGCCGACCTCCTTCAGGACGACGGTAAACTCTGTCTTTTCTTCAGCTGGAGCGGCCCCGGCTGCCGTGCCGCCGCCACCACCGGCCATCATCACCGGAGCCGCGGCTGCCGCCGACACACCCAGGCGCTCTTCCAGTTTCTTGACCAGCTGTGCCGCTTCCATCAGCGACAAGCCTACGATTGATTCTTCCAACTGTTGCAGGTCCGCCATTGTGATTTCTCCAATTTTTCCCGTAACCACGCCGTCATGCGCGTCGTTACTGAGTCATCAATTTGTTGATTTCGTTATCCAGAGGCCGGGTTTCCAGTGCGACCAGGTCAATTTCCGCTGCGCCAGACAACGCAAGCGGCCAGAGGGCGCAACCCCCGACTTCTGATAACCAAATCTCTTCGGGCAGCTTTCGCTACCCCGAAACTCTTTAGCCAGCAAGCACGAGTGCTACACACCCGCTGCAGCGTTATCCGTAAATTTCTTCTGCTGCACGCCCTGATCCAAAACGACCGCCAGATTGCGTCCGACTGCGTTCATCACCGTGACCAATCGCTGCGCCGGAGCGTTGATCAGGAACAACAGCTTGGACATCAACTCGCCCTTCGAAGGCATGGAAGCCAACGATTCGATCTCCTTGATCGAGATCACGCGGCCCTCGACTACGCCCACCTTGAAGGTGAATTCCGGCGTGTCCTTGGCATACCTGGAGAGCGCTTTTGCCATGGCCACCGGGTCGCCGGAGGTATAGGCAATGGAGGTGACACCCCCGAGGTCCTTGAGCGCCTGTTCAACCTTGGTCCCCTTAGCCGCGAGTTGGGCGAGCGTGTTTTTTACCACCTTGTACTTCGCACCCGCGCCGCGCAAAGTCTTGCGTAGCTCGTAGTCCTGGGCGACGGTGAGCTTGCTATAAGTCGCCACCACCATGCTGGACACATTCTTCAGGTCGGCGTTCAGCTTTTCGACTTGCGCTTTCTTCTTTGCTTTCGTGACTGGCATCGCTTAAACCCTCTTGATTTTTTTCAGTTACGAGCAGTACCGCTATTCCGTGTGACGGGCGCTCGGCCCCTCCCGCCGGCGTGCAGGCCGGTTACTTACGCCTTCGCAGCCGCCTCGATCGGCGCGGTATCCAACAAGATGCCGGGACCCATAGTCGAACTTAGGGTGCAGCCCTTGATGTACTTGCCCTTCGCCACTGACGGCTTGGCTTTGATCACGCTGGTGATCACCACGGTAGCGTTTTCGATAAGTTTGTCCGGGGTAAACGAAATCTTGCCCACGGGCACATGCACCAGCGCGGTTTTGTCGGTGCGGAATTCCACTTTACCGGCTTTCACTTCCTGCACCGCCTTGCCAACGTCAAAAGTGACGGTACCGGTTTTCGGGTTGGGCATCAGGCCCTTGGGACCAAGAATTTTCCCCAGGCGCCCCACGGACTTCATCACATCTGGCGTAGCGATCAGAGCATCGAAGTCAGTCCAGTTTTCTTTGGTGATCTTTTCCACCATGTCTTCGCCGCCCACGTAATCAGCGCCCGCCGCCTCCGCTTCTTTCACTTTGTCACCGCTGGCAATGACCAGGACCTTCTTCGATTTACCCAGACCATGCGGCAGAACGACCGTGCCGCGCACCATCTGGTCGGCGTGTTTGGGATCCACGCCCAGACGCAGCGTGATCTCGACCGTTTCATCGAACTTGGCGAATTTAACCTTCTGCAAGAGGGGAACCGCGTCCTCGAGAACGTACGGACGCTTTTCGACGGCTTCTCTCGCTTTGGTGATGTGCTTTCCGGCTTTTCTCATTGCGCTTTCCCTCGTCTCCCACCGCTCGCCGTTTCTCTTAGTGAGCCGGGGTGATTTCGACTGCAAACGTAGCAAGCTAGGATCTCTACAAATCTTCCAACTACCCTACAATCTCAAGACCCATTGATCGCGCAGTGCCGCGAATGCTCTTGATCGCGGTCTCGACTGAGGCAGCATTCAAATCCGGCATTTTCTGCTTTGCGATCTCTTCCACTTGCTTGGCGGTAACTTTGCCAACCTTGTCCTTGTTGGGCGTGCCCGATCCCTTCGCGATACCTGCAGCTCGCTTGAGCAGAATCGAAGCCGGCGGAGTCTTGGTGATGAAGGTGAAAGAGCGGTCGTTGTAAACGGTCACCACGACTGGGATGATCAGCCCCTCCAATTCCTTCTGGTTGGTGCGGGCGTTGAACTGTTTGCAGAACTCCATGATGTTGATCTGCGCCTGACCAAGCGCCGGTCCCACTGGAGGTGCCGGAGTGGCTTTGCCCGCTGCAATCTGTAACTTGACGGAACCTGTAGCCTTTTTTGCCATAGTCTCTTTCTCGCCGATCTGTCTTTCGCCGATCTATGCTTCGCGCGAGCTCAATTCAATCGCCGTCGACCCCGGTCCGACCCTCGGAACCAGCTTTTTCTCGACCGGATCGACTGTGTCGCCGAGGCTCTCCAGGGTATGTGCCCCCATAACTTCCCTGTCGCCCGGCTCCGCCACAACCAGGTTGTCTCCACCGGTAAAGCCGTCCGAGGCCACGAACATTGGCGCCAAATCGCCCTCGATCGTATGGCCCTCAATCGTCCAGAACTGCATCCGTCGAACGGCATTTACTCCAAGAGCCTCGAGCCTGGCTCGCGAAACACAACTGTGGGCGCCCCCGGTGTCCACGATCACCTCCAGCTCCGCAACCCGGGACGGACTCGCGGGGTTCCAAACTCGCAACTTTGCGGTGAACCTACCCATGGCCATCCGCAAAGTCCGCCCCAGCAACCCCCTCTTACGCCACTTTCTCCACCTGGTTGAACTCCAACTCAACCGGGGTCGAGCGGCCGAAAATTGTTACCATCACTTTCAAGGTCTCGCGATCTTCGTTCACTTCATCCACGATGCCGGTGAAGCTGGCGAAAGGACCTTCGGTGATGCGCACCGACTCGTTCTTCTCAAACTTGACCTTAAGCTTGGGCTTCTCGCGGCTGTCGGCCACCTTGTACACAATGTGCTGAACTTCCTCGTCGGAGAGCGGCGTGGGCTGCTGTCCCGTACCCACAAATCCCGTGACCCGCGGCGTGGACTTCACCACGTGCCATACGTGATCGTCCATGTCCATTTCGACCAGCACGTAGCCGGGATAGAACATGCGCTCGGAGGTGTACTTCTTCCCCCCACGGACTTCAGTGACGGACTCGGTCGGAATCAGCACTTTGCCAATCTTGTCCTGCAGGCCGAAGGCCTGTACGCGCGACTCCAGTGACTCCTTCACCTTGCGCTCGAACCCGGAATAGGAGTGGATGATGTACCACTTCATATTGGGATTGCGCGGCGCCTCAACCACAGGCGTGCCATCGGCATTAGGAACCGGCTGCGACCCTTCGTCCGCTCCGCCTGCTCCGGCTTCTTTTTTCTCTTCGTCCTGCATAGAGTGCGCCAAAACTTCAGCTCCAGTCGTTCCGATACTCGGCGTTCCGATTATCCGTGGTTCTTAAAATAGTCGAACAGAAACTTGACTCCGCTGGCGATGAGGTTATCGATAATCGCGAAGTAGACGGCGAAAATGAATACCGTAATCACCACCACGGCGGTGGTCGCCTGGACCTCTTTCCATGAGGGCGCGGTCACCTTGCGCATTTCGGTGCGCACGTCGTTATAGAAACTTCTTACGCGCTCAGGCCAAGATTTGATCCGGTCGCCAAAATTCCCGCCGGCCGCTGCGATTGAATTCGCCATCTTCTTCGTCTCAACTCCCATTACTCTCCGAGCCCTGTACGTACTCTCCAAATCTGGCAGGGGCGGAGGGATTCGAACCCCCAAGTCCGGTTTTGGAGACCGGCAGTTTAACCGTTGAGCTTACGCCCCTAAATGGTGGTCAGTTGCCAGTGGCTAGTGGCAAGTCGCTGAACACCGACCACTGGACACTAGCCCCTACTTCACTTCTTTGTGCGGCGTATGCTTGCGGCAACGGCGGCAGAACTTCTTCAGCTCCAACCGTTCCGTCATCGTCTTCCGGTTCTTGGTCTTCGAATAATTCCGCTCTTTGCAATCACCGCACTGCAACGTAATGATCTCTCGGGGCATGAAAACAACTCCTAGCTCTTAAGCTTCTAGCTCTAAACCCATTGTCATCCTGAGGCGACATGCTTTACATCGCCGAAGGACCTGGGCGCGCCTGCGGCGCGCTTCCTTACTGCACAATCTCGCTGATGGTTCCCGCGCCCACCGTGTGTCCACCTTCGCGGATGGCAAATCGCAGGCCCTTCTCCATCGCCACCGGCGTGATCAGCTCAATCACCAGGCTCACGTTGTCTCCCG